>Ga0105104_10000324_pt1 | contig 36082 bp, 29 predicted proteins | sample PPLLaktember2015_3_FD_87034 | JGI IMG/M metagenome (GOLD analysis project Ga0105104, IMG submission 87034) | Freshwater sediment microbial communities from Prairie Pothole Lake near Jamestown, North Dakota, USA - PPLs Lake P7 Core (6) Depth... | ecosystem: Environmental > Aquatic > Freshwater >... | reverse complement strand
GCCCCATCGTCCCCACATTCAAGTGCGGCTTGTTCCTGTCAAATTTCTGCTTCGCCATTGATGAATCTCCTTCTAATAATGAAAAGGTTAGATAGTTATTTCAAAATTTCCTGCGCCACAGACTGCGACACTGGCGCATAGTGATCGAATTCCATGCTGGAAACACCGCGTCCTTGTGTGGCTGAACGCAAATCAGTAGCGTAACCAAACATTTCACCCAGAGGTACAAAGGCGCGTACAGCTTGCGCATTGCCAGGGCGTACTTCCATGCCTTGAATACTGCCGCGGCGGCTATTGAGTTGACCAATCACTTCGCCAAGATAATCATCCGGTACGACAACTTCAACTTTCATGATCGGCTCGAGCAGAACAGGTGAACCCTTCTGGACACCTTCTTTGAAAGCCATGGAGCCTGCCAGCTTGAACGCCATCTCACTTGAGTCAACTTCGTGGAACGAACCATCGAATAAGATGACCTTCATATCCACAACCGGATACCCCGCCAATACACCACTGTCAGCCGCTTCCATAACACCTTTTTGAACAGCCGGGATGTACTCTTTTGGAATCGCGCCGCCGACAATTTTATTTTCAAAAATAATTCCACTGCCGCGTTCCCCTGGTTCAAGCGAAATGACAACATGAGCAAATTGACCATGACCGCCGGACTGTTTGGCATACTTAAAATTCACCTTCGGGACTGACCGAGTGATCGATTCCCGATAAGCAACCCGCGGCTTGCCAACATTTGCCTGTACACGGAACTCGCGCAACATGCGATCAACGAGGATATCGAGATGCAACTCACCCATCCCGGAAATGATCGTCTGACCGGTATTCTCATCGGAACGGACTCGGAAAGTTGGGTCTTCTTCTGACAGCTTGCGCAGGGCTTCACCCATCTTCTCCTGGTCCGCACTGCTTTTCGGCTCAATCGCAATTGAGATCACCGGCTCTGGGAATGTAATACTTTCCAGAACGATTTTCTTTGTGTCACAAAGCGTATCACCGGTAAAAGTTTCCTTCAGCCCCAATACCGCACCAATGTCGCCCGCGCGCACCTCGGTAATATCTTCGCGGCGGTCGGCATGCATTCGGATCAAGCGACCGATTCGTTCGCGCCGACCCTTGCTGGTGTTTGTCACCATCTGACCCTGGGAGAGGACGCCTGAATAGACACGGAAATAAGCCAGACGACCAACATAAGGATCGGTAACAATTTTAAAGACCAATGCACTTAAAGGAGCATCATCTCTTGGAGGAAGTTCGATAACCTCCTCGCGATCTATATCTGTTCCCTTAAGGGGTGGAACATCCACCGGCGAGGGCAGGTAATCGATGACTGCATCAAGTAAAACTTGAACACCTTTGTTCTTTAAGGATGAACCGCAAAAAACAGGAGATGCCTGATTGGAGATAACTGCATTCCGCAAAGCAACTTTAAGTTCTTCAATACTGATCTTCTCCCCTTCCAGATACTTGTGCGTCAGTTCATCATCAAGCTCGGCGATTCTCTCCACCATGTAGGCGCGAGCTTCTTTGGCCTGTTCTTTTAATTCATCGGGGATATCAACTACTTGGGGATCTTTTCCTAAATCATCCCCCCAAATAACAGCTTTCTCTTCAATCAGATCAACTACCCCGCGGAAAGCCGCCTCGAAACCGATTGGGAGCTGCATCGGGATCGGGTTGGCACCCAGGCGTTCTCTAATGGAATCAATCGTCCGCTCGTAGGAAGCGCCGACACGATCCATTTTGTTGACAAAGCACATGCGCGGAACACCGTAACGATCCGCCTGGCGCCAGACGGTCTCACTCTGAGGTTCCACGCCCTGAACGGCATCAAAGACAACAACGCCCCCATCTAAAACACGCAGGGAGCGCTGAACTTCGGCTGTAAAGTCAATATGACCCGGGGTGTCAATTAAGTTAAACTGATAGCCCTTCCATTCGGCAGATACAGCTGCAGAAACGATAGTGATACCACGCTCGCGTTCCTGAACCATCCAATCGGTAACGGTTGTCCCCTCATCCACAGAACCGATGCGATGTGTCTTGCCCGTATAGAACATAATACGCTCGGTAGTTGTTGTTTTACCGGCGTCAATATGGGCAATAATTCCAATATTTCGATACTTCTCGAGCGGATACTCACGGGCCATTTGTTAAATTACCTTTACATTTCCTCTAAAATCGCCTAGACGCGGTAATGCGAGAAGGCACGGTTTGCCTCAGCCATTTTATGCGTCTCATCACGCTTGCGGATCGCGGTGCCTGTTTCATTAAAAGCATCGATCAATTCGCCCGCCAGCTTTTCAGGGAAGGATTTCCCGGAGCGCTCACGAGCTGCAGACAAAATCCAGCGGAGCGCCAGTGTTGTGCGGCGATCCGCCGAGACTTCCATAGGTACCTGATAGGTCGCGCCACCCACACGGCGCGGACGGACCTCCATAACTGGAGAAACATTTTTGAGGGCACCATCAAAAACCTCAAGGGGGTTTTTCTGCGTGCGCTCCTGGATCAAATCCATGGCATCGTACACGAGTCCGGTGGCAAGACTCTTCTTGCCGCGTTTCAACACGTGCTTCACCATGGTTTGGACATGCACACTGTTATAACGAATATCAGGAAGGATTTCCCGTTGTTCAGGTTTTGCTCTACGCATATTTCATGACTCCATTAACTACTTGGGGCGCTTCGCACCATACTTGGAGCGACCCTGCTTTCGATTCGCAACACCGGTGGTATCCAATGAACCGCGCACAATGTGATAGCGCACACCAGGCAGGTCCTTCACACGTCCACCGCGTACCAACACCACAGAGTGTTCCTGCAATTGATGACCTTCACCAGGGATATAGGCGGTCACTTCAATGCCGTTCGATAAACGAACACGGGCGATCTTCCGCAACGCGGAATTCGGTTTCTTCGGGGTCATCGTACGCACGATCGTACAAACACCGCGCTTTTGAGGCGCACCCCTTTCCTGGCGCACGCGGCGCTGCTTGTACGAGTTCAATGTGTACTGCAAGGCCGGGGCTTTGCTTTTTACTCTCTTGTTCTTGCGGCCCTTGCGGACCATTTGATTGATTGTCGGCACGATCAGCCTCCGATTATTACTTTCTTCACAATGATTTTTCGCAATAAATGAGGCCATCACAACGACACTGATGGCCTCATTTTTAGTGCCATGCCTTGTAGCGGGGTTATTGCCGCTTATCTCATTGGCAACGGAGAGTGATTTTATCATTCACTTCAGTTGCCGTCAAGATTACTACTTAGTCATTAAGTTGTTACCGATGCCCAATAGACCGGTATCCAATTTGGGTGGATGTTGTTTTTCTTCATCCTTGCCAAACCGGACGACCTCGCCGCCTTCGTTGATCGCTTCAACAGCGAGGCCCAACGATTGCAATTCCTTGACCAGCACACGGAAAGACGCGGGGATGCTTGGCTCCTCAATGGGTTCACCTTTGACAATCGCTTCGTAGGTGTTAACGCGTCCCTGAACATCATCAGACTTGACGGTCAACATTTCCTGAAGAGTATAAGCTGCGCCATAAGCTTCCAGCGCCCACACTTCCATTTCGCCAAAGCGTTGACCGCCGAATTGTGCCTTACCACCAAGCGGCTGCTGTGTGACCAGGCTGTAAGGACCTGTCGAACGCGCGTGTACTTTATCCTCAACAAGGTGATGCAACTTCAGAACAGTCATTACGCCGACTGTTACAGGCTGGTCATAGGGGATGCCTGATTTCCCATCCCGCAAAGTCTGCTTGCCCAGGATTGGCATCGGGTGGCCGCTGGCATTTGTAATCTCTTGAGCCACTTCCATGAGACGTGCCTCCGCAATCCTGCCAGTATGTCCATGGTTCTCAATCCATAAACGCAGGCATGCGCTTACAGCCGCTGTATCGTATTGAGCTCGCTCGCGCGGATCCACATTCTCCGGGTGGAAGATCGTTTCGGGATCATATTCCCGGTCACGCAGCCACTCGGCTGCTGTAGCATGACGTGCATAGTCCACCTCATTCAGATCATACGGGTCATAGTCACGTTCACCGAGCCATTCTTCCAGGTAAAGGCGTCTTACTTCATCATCATCCTGGATGGACTCAGGATCATATTCCTGCTGCTTGATCCACTCCCAGGCAGTCGCCGCCGACTCTTTCCAGGCCTGATCCACAATCCAGGCCCGTGCAAGTTCGGCTTCGATCTCCGCTTCAGAAGCTCCGTCAAACACAGGCGTCACGGCGCGGAAGCCAAGGCGTTTGGCAGCCCATCCAAGATGGACTTCCAAAACCTGACCGATATTCATACGGCCCGGAACACCAAGTGGATTCAAGATGATGTCAACCGGCGTTCCATCTTCAAGGAAAGGCATATCTTCGACAGGGACTACTTTCGAGACCACGCCCTTGTTTCCATGACGGCCCGCCATCTTATCCCCGGCGGTCAACTTGCGGCGCTGTGCCACCGAGACACGCACCATCATATCCACGCCGGCAGAAAGATCGGAATTTTCCTCACGGGTGAAAACCTTTACATCGACCACTTTCCCGCGTTCACCATGCGGCATCCGCAGAGAGGTATCTTTGACATCGCGTGATTTCTCACCGAAGATGGCGCGCAGGAGACGCTCCTCGGGCGTAAGTTCCTTCTCGCCTTTTGGGGTGATCTTGCCAACCAGAATATCATTCGGGCCTACTTCGGCGCCAATGCGAATGATCCCGTTCTCATCCAGGTCCTTGATCGCATCTTCACCGACATTTGGAATATCACGCGTAATTTCCTCGGGACCCAGTTTGGTATCCCGTGCTTCCACTTCATATTTTTCGATATGGACCGATGTGAAGCGATCCTCCTGCACAAGGTGTTCTGAGATCAGGATGGCGTCTTCGAAGTTCCCGCCTTCCCATGAAAGGAATGCCACAACTACATTCTGGCCGAGAGCCAGTTGGCCGCTCTCCGTGGAGGACGAATCGGCGATAATGTCACCCTTCTTGATCTTTTGGCCTTTCACGACTGCCGGGCGTTGATCGATACAGGTGCTTTGATTGGATCTCTGGTACTTGCGCAGTTGATAGGTGTGACCACCGCCTCTTTCTTTGACGGTAATTGTGTTGCCAGTAACCGAAGTTATCTCGCCGTCTGCCTCTGACACCACTACCTGACCAGAGTCAAGCGCGGCATGATATTCCATACCTGTGGAGACGAGTGGGATTTCCGGGCGGACAAGCGGAACAGCCTGCGCCTGCATGTTCGAACCCATCAGTGCGCGGTTGGCATCATCGTGTTCAAGGAAAGGAATCAACGCCGCACTGATACCCACCACCTGATGCGGCGCAACATCCATGTAATCAACCGATTCCGGCGTAGAGAAAATAAAACCGGAGTGATAGCGGCAGGATACACGGTCGCGCACAAATTCCCTATTATCCGTTAATGGTGCATTTGCCTGAGCAATCACATACTTATCTTCTGCATCGGCAGAAAGATAATCGAACTGATCCGAGACAAATGGAGCGATGCCGACAGGATTGCCAATCTTGACAATTCGTTTCATCATTTTCGCGTCAATTGTCTCGCCACTCTTGAAAAGGACTTCACCACTCTTTGGATCGGTCACATTCTCACGCAACGTACGACCTTCAAGCCGTTCACTGTCGGCTTCCATAACCCGAAAGACTTTGCGATAGGGAGTTTCAATGAAGCCATATTCGTTCACGCGAGCGAACGAAGCCAGACGACCGATCAAACCAATGTTCGGACCTTCAGGTGTTTCGATCGGACAGATACGCCCATAGTGCGAGTGATGCACATCACGCACATCGAAGCCTGCACGCTCACGGCGCAGACCACCGGGTCCAAGAGCGGACAAAGTGCGCTTGTGGCGTAGTTCGGCAAGTGGATTGGTCTGATCCATGAACTGTGAAAGCTGCGATGAACCAAAGAACTCGCGCAGCGCCGCAACCACGGGCCGAATATTGACCAGGGTCACCGGTGATAATTGTTCTTGGTCACGAATGGACATGCGCTCTTTGATCACGCGTTCCATGCGTCGCAGGCCGATTCGCAGCTTGTTCTGGATCAGCTCACCCACCGTTTTGACGCGGCGATTCCCCAGATGATCGATATCATCCGGCGGTTCGACGCCGTTGTTGATCTGGATCATGCGGCGGATAAGTCGGATCACGTCCTGTTTACTCACTGTACGGTGCGGGATCGGGACATCCAAATCCAGCTTCTGATTCAACTTGTAACGACCCACGCGCTCGAGATCGTAATGCCGCTGATCAAACAACTGTTCCTCGAGGAACTGTCGGGCGTTTTCGAGTGTGGCAGGATCGCCGGGGCGCATCTTTCTGAAGAACTCGATCAGCGCCGCTTCGGCAATGGTCTGCTTGGCGGTAACGTCCCACTCAGGTTCCTGTTTGAGCGTGGAGGCGATGAATAAACGTTCCGGATTATTGTCCACATCCTGGAACAGGGACAATATTTCTTCATCGCTGCCAGTAACAAGCGGGGAGTCTTTTGTACCATCATTCACGGCAGCCAGCGCACGCAGGAAAACCGTGATCGGAACGGTGCGCTTGCGGTTGAACTTCAAAATAATGTAATCGGACTTACGGGTTTCGAATTCCATCCAGGCGCCACGATCGGGGATCAGCTTCGACATGGCCAGTGGACGCCCTGTGGCGCGATCTGTCGGCGCCTCGAAGTAAACACCTGGCGAACGGATCAATTGCGAGACAACGACACGTTCCGTACCATTAATAATGAACGTGCCTTTATCGGTCATCTCAGGGAAGTCGCCCAGAAAGATGTCCTGCTTGATGGGTTCGGGAACATCGGGACCCGCCAACAAGACCGAAACATAAAGCGGGCTGGCATAGGTGAGGTCACGTTCGACACATTCTTCAATCGTATGCTTGGGTTCACCAAACCAATACTTGAGCCCCCATTGCTTTGCTTCGGGGCTGCGACTGGGGAAATATAACTTCATTCCCTTGTTATAGGATTCGATGGGCGAAACCTCATGGAAGAGGTCGCCAAGACCCTCCTTTTTTAGACGCTCAAAAGAATCCAGTTGTACTTCAATTAGATTGGGTAGTTCGATATTGATGGGAATACGCGCGTAACTTTTGCGGGGTAAAGAAGGCATTCGGTTCACTCCTGACCTGGGGTCTGCGAGTCATGTAAACACACAAATCCATCCCGCGGCATTTGGCGGGATAGCAAACCGTGATTATATATGAAAGTTTATTTATGCGCAAGGTTTTTTTTACTTGAATTTCCACCCTTTCCTTGTCCTTGGTTACCCGGATTCTATCACAATCCCGCGTTTTCGCAACCTGATACAGGCCGACAGGGTTTTGACTGATAGAATCGTCAAAACGAAATCTGTCCGGAGGCGCAATGACCACACCCCAGGCAACGATGAACGATAAACGCGAAATCTTCGGCTGGGCCATGTATGACTGGGCCAACTCAGCATTTAGCACAACCGTTGGAACTGTATTCCTGGGTCCTTATATTGCGTCTCTGGCTGCAGAAGCTGCAAATGCCGACGGTCTCGCCCGTTTCCTTGGGATTCCCATTGCGCCCGATTCGTTTCTCCCCTACTGCATTTCATTTTCTGTCGGGCTGCAAGTACTATTCCTCCCCATTCTCGGCGCGATTGCCGATTACTCACATTTACGCAGGCAGATGATGCAAATCTTTGCCACCCTCGGAGCCCTGGCAACCATTGCCATGTTCTTTGTGACAGGAGAGTTATGGTGGCTGGGAGGCGTGTTATTCATCTTCGCAAATCTGGCATTTGGCGCAGCAGTCGTTTTTTACAATGCCTATCTTCCAGATATTGCCAGTGAAGATCAGCGGGATCAGGTTTCCTCTTATGGCTGGGCAATGGGCTATCTGGGCGGCGGGCTTTTGCTCGCGCTGAACCTGGCATTTTTTATCTTTAGTGAGGACATCGGTGTGCCCGGTGACCTGGCTGTCCGCATCAACCTTGCTTCGGCGGGACTCTGGTGGCTGGGATTTTCCTTCCTCACCTGGACAAGACTTCGCCAGCGCCATACAGCGCGTCCACTCCCTGCAAGCGAAACATACGCCAGCGTAGGCTTCAAGCAACTGGGGAGAACCTTCCGGGAGATGAAGAACTTCCCGGAAACTCTCAAATATCTTTTGGCGTACTTCCTTTATAACGACGGCATTCAAACCGTGATCGCAGTCTCTTCGACCTTCGCGGCCGCTCCGCTAATTCGTGGCGGGATTGGACTCCCACAAGACACACTGATTGCCGTGATCCTCATGATCCAGTTTGTGGCGTTCTTTGGAGCGCTCTTCTGGGGCAGGCTGGCAAGTTGGATTGGGGCAAAGCAATCCATTATTGTCAGTCTTGTGATCTGGGCCGGTGTAGTCATCTATGCTTATGGTGGACTTCAAGGCGATAACCGCGTGACTGAGTTCTTCATCCTCGGCGTTTTCATCGCCCTCGTCATGGGCGGATCGCAGGCCATCAGCCGCAGCCTCTTCGCCCAAATGATCCCCAAAGGCAAGGAAGCGGAATTCTATTCCTTCTACGAAGTCAGCGAACGCGGCACATCCTGGACGGGGCCGTTGATCTTCGGCTTAGCCAACCAGATCTTCGGCAGCCTGCGCTATGGAATCCTGTCGCTGATCTTTTACTTCATCGCCGGGCTGATCGTCCTGCCATTCGTGAATGTCAGGAAGGCGATGGAGGATGTGAAGAAGCATTCATAAGTAACAGACCGAGGCAATGAGTCTCGGTCTGTTTATAGTATGAAATTAGTCAACAACTTACAACTTCGGCAACACAATCGACTGCTGTTTCTGATATTTCCCCTTCTTATCCGCGTAAGAGATCTCACATTCCTCATCTGCTTCGAAGAACAGGACTTGTGCCAGGCCTTCGTTGGCATAGATCTTGGCGGGCAGCGGCGTGGTGTTCGAGATTTCGAGAGTGACGAAGCCCTCCCACTCGGGCTCGAAGGGAGTTACATTAACTATTAACCCACATCTTGCGTACGTCGATTTTCCGAGACAGACCGTCAGCACTTTGCGCGGAATGCGGAAGTATTCAACGGTGCGGGCAAGCGCGAACGAATTTGGCGGGATGATGCACACATCACCCTTAAATTCGAACATTGATTTGGTGTCAAAGTTTTTTGGGTCAACAATCGCCGAATGGACATTTGTAAAGATCATGAATTCATCCGCTACACGGACATCGTATCCATACGACGAAACGCCGTATGAAATAACTTTTTCTCGAACCTGTTTATCAACAAACGGTTCGATCATTTTTTGTTCCAATGCCATCCTGCGGATCCAGTGATCAGGTTTGAGTCCCATATGTGCTCCAGTCTGAATTTATTTCACAACAAAAAAAACTTGCGTCAGTTTCCCCGATTCTACTTCAACCCAGCGTTCGTAAACTTTACCGTTTGCCTCCACAGCAATGCGATAGTTGCCCGCGGGTAGTTCGCTTAACACCGCATTTTCCTCTCCAGTCAGCAGGTCGGGGGAATACGTTACTCCATAATAAGATTTGACGTGTCGCTGCGACCGGTCAAGATAATATCGTACGGTGAGTTCTGCATACTTGATCAGTTTGCGGTCCTGATCGAGGACGGAGATCATCAGCGTGCCAAGAGGGATGCCATTTGTGTCTTTTGCCGGGACCAGCCATAGCTCAGGGTTTTGTGTCGCAAAATAATTCTCACCCGTGCCGCGACGGATCTCGAAATGCAGATGGCTGCCAATCGCGACTCCCGTCCTGCCAACCTCACCGATCTTGTCTGTGGTGAAAACCTCCTGACCATTCTGGACAGTGATTTTTGAAAGATGGGCATACAAAGTAAACAACCCATCGTCATGTTCGATGACAACAAGATTCCCATAGAAATTTTCCCATGGAGAGTAGATGGCCGCCTGATCAGGTCCCGCGAAGACGACGATGCCTCTTGCCGCTGCATAGACGGGCGTTCCGCTCGGATTGGGAAGCTCCACCCCGTGATGCGGTTCGCGCGTCCCGTTGGCGGTTGACCCGTACCGATACGTCGCATCCACCTTATCGTTTGCCGGAGGCTGGATCGGGCGCTGGAGGATGAAGTGACCATCCGTGATACAAAACTCGACACTGAATAGATCACAGGGAGCTTCTATAACAGATGTGGATGATGGAACAGGAGTGGGAGGGACGAATGTATTTGTTGGAATGACCTTTGTATTTACAATAACCGGAGTTGCCGTCACTTTGACATTTGTACAAGATACAAGAGTCAATAGCAGGAGAAAACTTAATATCTGCTTCATGAAGATGTCTCGTCATTGCGAGGGAGCACAACGACCGAAGCAATCTCCTGGTAAGTTGTCACTCGCTCCGCTCAACGCGAGTCTCCTCGCAACGACATATCAAATCCCTCCGCGTGTTTCCATCGTCTTGCGGATTTCCTTTTCAAGTTCGTCTGCTTTGGCTTCGAGTTCCTTCAGCTCTTCCAGCATCTTCTCCCCGGCCGATTTGTCCTCCAGTGAATTGAGGTTGATCTTCACGTTATAACCTGCAGCCGTGAGGGCCGCACGCGACATGGCAAAGCCGGACATGGAATCGCTGATGGCGTTGATATTTGCCTCTCTGGCGCATTTCAATGCCAGTTCCATCACTTTGACCGCGTCCTTGGCAACCCGAAAAGGAACATGCGCGGCGTTGAGAGTCGCAAGATGGATGGTGGCATTCCGCTTCGCCTGCTGCTCCTCTGTTTCTTTTGGAAGCCTGAAAGCGCCCATGACCGCCTCGAACGCAGAAGAGTCGTCATCAACGGCTTGCGTTAATTCTTTGCGGCAACTTTCCGCCATCACACGGATGGCTTGCATCTGCGCTTCGACTTCGGCATATTTCTTTTTGCCGATGGTCAGTCCCGCCACCATCGCGACAAGACCCGCGCCCATCGCGCCCGCGTAGGCTCCGGCCGAGCCGCCACCCGGAGTCGCGGTCGGGGCGGCTAACTCTTCGATAAAGGAAACAGGTTTCGGCTGTGAAGAAGCGGATGTGTCGAAGAGCCGGGATTCCAGGATCTGGGTTTTGTCAAATGCATCCAGCTGGGTGTACCAGACGGCCGCGTCCACCAAAGCCTCCTGCGGGATCAACCCAATCAGCTCGCTGTGATGGATGGCGACACCGTAGCGTTGGGCTTCGCGTCGAATGGTTTCAACCACGCGTGCGACAGGCGTCTCACGGAAATTCGTGAGATTAATGGAGACCTGAGCGCGTCCTTCCACGAGCAAACCCAGCGCTTTGACATAACGCAGCCCACCCGATGAATGCCGAATCGCCTTCGCGATTTTCTTTGCAATGTCCACATCCTCTGTGGTGAGATAAACGTTGAAGGCGATCAAGGAATTGCGGGCACCGATAACGGTGGCTCCCGCCGTGCCAAGTTTTGCGGGACCATAATCGGGCTGGCGCTCGGGATTGGATTCGATCTCAGCTTTGAGGCCCTCATATTGACCTTTGCGGATGTTTTCGAGGTTGACGCGTTCGGGGCGCGTGGCCGCCGCCTCATACAAATAGACCGGGATGTTGAGTTCGTTCCCGACGCGTTCCCCCAGCCGCTTCGCCAGAGCGACACAATCGTCCATGTTCGCGCCGCTGAGCGGGACAAAGGGCACCACGTCCGTCGCGCCGATGCGGGGATGCTCGCCTTTGTGATTGTCCAGGTCGATCAGCTCTGAGGCGGTTTTGACCGCCCGGAACGCGGCTTCCTCCAGCGCAAACGGCGGGCCCGCGAACGTGAGCACCGTACGGTTGTGGTCAAGGTCGGAGGAGCGGTCGAGGAGTTTGACTTCCTCCACGGATTGGATGGCAGCGGCGATCTGGTCGATCACTTCGGGTCGCCGCGCTTCGGAAAAGTTGGAAATACATTCAATGAGTTGAGTAGGCATAAGATTTTTGATTTCAGATTTTGGATTAACAGTTGGTGATGATAATTATAAGGGAGGAAATATGTTTTAGAAGAATATCCATTGCAATTCAATTGGGCCCACCGCAGCACAGATTTTTGTTGGTGGCGTTGGACGCTTCGACTTCGCCTGCTCGGCGCGAAGGCGCCAGTCCGCTCAGCGCGATTATGTGTGTCTCTCGCATGAGAATAGGTATAATCGCCAAAACAACTTCATTCGTCAACAAAGGCTATTTCCATGGACACGATCCACATACCCAATATCCCTCATCCCTTGCACTGGCTTAATCAACCCGAGAGCTGGGACTTGTCCCCTGAGGGTCAGCTCACCATCACCTCACCTGCCAAGGCTGATTGGTTCATTGACCCGCAGGGCGCAGTGGACGTCAGCAACGCTCCGGTGTTACTGTTTCCCACTTCGGGTCCCGGCCTGCTGAGCGCGCAGGTCCTTGTCAAGCATGTTGCCACCTATGATGCGGGCGTTCTGATGGTATATGAAAGTCCGCTGGCGTGGGCGAAGTTCTGCCTGGAGCTCTCTCCGCAAGGACTTGCGACCATTGTAACCGTGGTTACAAAAGGGGTTTCAGATGACTGTAATGCGTTCGCCGTAGATGGTCCGGTTTATATGCGTGTCGCGAAATTGGAGCAGGCCTATGCCTTCCACGTTTCGCAGGATGGAAGCAGGTGGAATCTTATCCGTTACTTTAAATTGGAAGATAACAAAAACGCACAGCTCGGATTCGAGGCGCAGTCACCAACGGGCAACGGTTGTACAACCTCCTTTCGGGAGATTCGCTTCGAACCACGGCTGCTGACAGAACTCCGATCAGGAGAATAAATCAAACCTGCCTGCCAGGTCTTCTCCCGTCGCAGTGACGGGAGAATTTTTTTGTGAAATGGATGTTTGAGATACTATTGTTTTCTGGGAAAGAACCTCTATAATTAAGTCAGAAAAGACCAACCTACTATTATATTTTTTCGTCTCACCCAGCAAGAGAGGACATCCTATGGAAATCATTCTTGCCGAAGAACGTGCCTATTACTTTGTGCCCCAGATCTCGCTGGAAGTGGCACAAGATCGGATCGAAAAGAAAAAGACCACGCTCGTAGCGGGCATGTTTGGGACTCTGATCTCCCGGCCGAATCCCGCTGAGATACAAGTGGTCTCGATGGAGAACCGGCTGGAGCCATACTGGATGGTGACCGTCACAACGCGCACAGTCTATGATCGTCAGGCGACTTACACGATTCCGATCAAGGGCGAGGAAGTGCGCGAGGTGACTGTGCTTGGGCAAAAACTGATCATCCCTTCCAAAGGGAATCCAACTCTCACTTTGAACGGGGTGGAGCACTGTGTGGAGGAACATAGTGCAACCCGCTTTTTCGATGGTCTCTCGGGCCAAAAGACAGACCTGAGTCGCTATCAATCGTTTGCGAAAACCGAGGTCAACGACCTGGCGAATTTTGCGCCAAATGAGATGCTGGTCGTCCCGCCGGAGATGCGCGCCACTGCCATCGTACGTCAGGTGCTGGGGGAAGTCATTCAACCGGTGAGCAAGGCGCAGGTCATCCACGAAGAGCGTGTGAACGTTGAAGCGATTGATTTGAACTTCCGTCCCGTCTACGCGCTGGAGTATGAGTGGGCAAGTAAAGGCAAGCGCGTGGTGATCGAGTTCGATGCCTTGTTGGGCGACGTTCGCAGCGGCGGCAAGAAATGGAGCGATCAGATCAAAGGCATCCTGACGCGCGATCTGTTCTTCGATGTGACCGCCGATGCCATCGGAATGGTTGTCCCGGGCGGGGGCATCGCGGTAAAACTGGTCAAGGCTGTGGTGGATCGAGGTAAGAAATAATTGCCTGTTAACTCATCGGCGTCACATCATGGAAGCCCGCTGAAGTAATCAATCGATAAAGTCCATTGGAGAAGCCCATGCCTCTTCGCAAGCAGATTTTCATCTTTGTCCTATTATGTCTCGCAGCAACGAGCGGGTGTTCTGGCAAAGACAGCACAAGCCGTGTCCCTTTAGATTTTGTCTTTGTCATGGATGTCCGCAGTACAGAAGACGATATGGCGGGAAATATCCACGTAAATATAAGGATGGATGCCAGAGGCCAGGGACAATTTGAATATTATGATAGTGGTGATGCCATCCATTATGATCTAAATGATATTATTAGCTATGATGCAAGCCAGGTTGTAAAATCCGGCAAATTCAAATTGACCAATGAAAAGCTTGGACAATTGTGGGACATATTGAACGAGAATCACTTCTTCGAGCTCGAAGAACACTATCAAATTGCACTTGGTCATTCTTATGCCTTCATCATGGTCGAGGCAAACGGTAAGAGATACATGGTCGATAATATCGGGTTGGAGGTTCCAGAGATCAGAGCGATCGTTGAGGCGACCGGGGAGATACTGCCCGGGGAAATAAAATTCGAATATGGAGAAGGCATGACGCCCTAACTCAAGTCAGTTTACTGATTAAGCATATGGATAAATATTTATGACCTTAGACATTATTCGCTATAGAATCCACCATGAGAATTCTTGAAACTGAAAGACTACTTCTTTGCCGGTTCTCCAATGAGGATGCTGAATTCATCCTTGAACTTTTGAATGAGCCTTCGTTCATTCAAAACATCGGTGATCGCGGCGTTCGAACCCTGGCTGAGGCGGGCGCGTATCTTCTGAACGGACCCATCGCCAGCTATGCCAAAAATGGCTTCGGCTTGTATTTGGTCCTGCTGAAAGAAACAAATGAGTCCATTGGGATGTGCGGACTGATCAGACGAGAGGGCTTGGAGGATGTCGATATCGGATACGCCTTCCTGCCAAAGTTCTGGTCCCGGGGCTATGCTGTCGAATCGGCGCTGGCTGTCAAAACGTATGCAAAGGATGTGATCGGGTTGAAGCGCATTGTTGCCATTACCGATCCGGCCAATGAAGGTTCCGTCCGCGTCCTCGAAAAGATTGGGCTGCGGTTCGAGAAGATGGTCAGATTGTCGGAAGATGATATTGAACTAAAGTTGTTTGCAGTTGATTTTTAAACAGAAAATATTTAATGCACGTCTTATCAATAGTTGGAAAGGTGCACTGATTCCTTATGACTTTAGATATTGTCCGTTATCGCCTCCATAACCAATTGCTTTCCCAAACAAAATTTACCCGGCCAAGCCAGATCGTCGAGCAGCTTGGAGCAGTTCAATCCCAGGATTATGCGGGAGCAAAATGGGCGCTGGGTCAACGACTTCAGGATTCCACGACAGATGCTGCCATCGATAAAGCCTTCAACGAAGGGAAGATCCTTCGCACGCATGTCATGCGTCCCACCTGGCACTTTGTCTCCCCGAAAGACATTCGCTGGCTGCTGATGCTCACGGCGCCACGCGTCCATGCAGCCAATGCACACATGTATCGCAAGCTGGAACTGGATAAAGCCATTCTTAAGAAAGGGAACGCAACACTGGAAAAAGTATTGCGGGATGGCAAACAGTTGACGCGTGCCGAGCTTGCAGCCAGGTTTCAGCAGGCAGGCATTGTTGCCGATGGATTACGCCTGGGTTACTTGGTGTCCTATGCAGAATTGGAAGGCCTGATCTGCAGCGGCGCAAGAAAGGGCAAACAATTTACCTATGCCCTGCTGGAGGAGCGCGCCCCGCAGGTCAAGCCGCTGAAGCATGATGAAGCGCTGGCTGAACTTGTGAGGCGCTACTTCGCGACGCGCGGACCCGCGACCCTGTACGATTTCACGTGGTGGTCCGGCCTGACCATGGCAGATGCGAAGAAGGGCATGGAAATGGTCAAATCCCAGTTCGCGAGTGAATTGCTAGACGACCAAACGTATTGGTTCGCCGATTCTGTATCACCTGTTAAAGAGAAATCGCCGACGGCTCATTTGTTACCAAACTACGATGAATACTTTATTGGTTTCAAAGATCGCAGCGCCATAGGGGAGGTGGCTAAGCAGGCCGGAATAAAGGGAGATGATCCATCCCTCATTGCACACATCATCATCCTCGACGGTCAGATCGTCGGCGGCTGGAGGCGGACCGTAACGAAGAATGCAATCCTCCTCGAGCGGAAACTTTTTACGGAACTGACGCGAGGCCAGCAACGCGCCCTGCTCCAGGAGGCAGATCGCTATAGTGAATTCCTGCAACTACCCGTGGAACTGGTGGAAGCGTGACGAAATACGTTGCCTTCCTGCGAGCGATCAATGTGGGCGGACACACGATCCTCAAAATGGCAGACCTGAAGCGCATGTTCGAGTCGTTTGGACTGGAGAACGTGCAGACCTCCATCCAGTCTGGAAATGTCATCTTTGAATCAGAGGCTGACACGCTGGAGAAGCGGATCGAGAGTCAGCTGGAGAAAACCTCGGGGTACAAGATCAAGCTTTTCGTGAGGACGATGCGGGAACTCCAATCCATTGTGAGCAAAAGCCCGTTCACCGCCACAGCCGCCGAGACGGTCTTTGTCGCCTTCCTGAATAAAAAGCCAGATCGGAAAAACCAGCAAGTCCTGTTAGCGCTTATAAGCGAGGCGGACGACTTTGCCGTCAAAGGGCGCGAAGTCTACAATTTGCGGCGCGACCGGGAAAAATCTGTTTTCTCCCCAAATTTCGTCGAGAAGATTCTCAAGCTGCCGGTCACCACCCGTAACATGACGACCCTCACGAAAATCGTGGACAAATATAAATAAGCCCCGGGCCTGTAATCGCCGGCCACGGGAGTGCCTATTGCTTTCCTTCGAAAATTCTCTATAATGGAATAGGTACTTTAAATATTTTATGTTTTGCGAAAAGGTAGGTTAAATGAAAATGTTTTTTTCTCCTTTCATGCGACTAGCCATCATCACTACAATTTTTATCTCTTCCATCGCCGCCGCGCCGCTCTCCCCATCCAACCTCCCATCGAAAACAGATACAGTCCAGATCCTTGAAGACCTCGAAGGCTTTCCATGCTTCGAGGACAGTGCTTTTACCTGTGTGACGATCGATATGCCGCTCGATCACTTCAACCCTGCTGACACCCGTACCCTCCCCGTGGTATTCGCCCTTCTGCCCGCCTCAGGCGTTCGCAAGGGCATGTTCGTGACTGCCACGGGTGGACCAGGCACGTCCGGCATCCTGCTGGCTGACTCCTACAGTGCCGGGTTCGACCCCAGTATCCTGGAGGCCTTCGACGTTGTGTTCTTCGACCAGCGTGGCATGGGTCTCTCCGGCGACCTGGCCTGCCCGTTCGCGGCAACCGCCTATTACCAGGAGGACTTCAGAGGCGTCACGCGCAGACAGGAGAGGGCGCTCAAAGAGACGGCCAGCACTTTTGCTGAGGATTGTGTCAATGAATTAAGCAACCCTGAGCTTCTCCCGTATCTTGGGACAAGGCAGGCTGTGGAAGACCTTGAGCTTTTTCGTCAGATCATGGGCGATGAACGATTCTGGTTGTATGGCGAGAGCTATGGCACGCAGTACGCGCAGACCTATGCAGTCTCCTACAGCGAGCATCTGGCAGGACTGATCCTGGACGGAACTGTTGATCTCACCTTCAATGGAATTGAATATTATTCGCAACAGGCACAGGCCTTCAACGACACATTGGCTGCCACCCTTTCTGTCTGCAACGATGACCCGGCCTGTCTCGAGGATATGGAGGGAGATGCGATCCATACCTACGATCAACTCGCTTCAAAATTGAACAGACGCGCGCTCTCTTTCAAATTTCCTGTCCCCAGTGGCAGATTCAAGGATCGGAAGTTTACCCTCAGCGATTTTGAATTTGTTGCAGCCAGTCAGATGTATGGCGAGAGTGACCGGATGATGTTTACGCGCGCCCTGGCTGCTTATAAATCCAACGAGGATATCGTTCCGCTTGCGCGTTTGCTTTATATTGACCTGGCAGTTGATCCACAGACGCTCGAGGTGATTCCCGATCCGTCCTGGTCGGATGCCATCTTCTTTGGCGTCGAATGCCAGGATTATGGATATCCCGGGGATTCCCCCAACCAGAAGGCAGAGAATTATCTGGATGCCGCAGACCCATTCGAAACGTCCATCCCGCGCCTCGCCTCCATCATCTATGGCGATCTGCCCTGTGCCTATTGGCCAGGCGCGACATCCGATCTCACTCGCCCCGATTACCTGCTGGCAGAAGGCGTACCCACGCTTGTGCTGGGCGCCACCGCCGACCCCGCCACGCCGGTCAATCATGGCATCAATGTTTATCAACATTTGGCAGACGGCTACCTCATCACAACAGAAGGGGGTCCGCATGTCACTTTTGGATATGGGAATGAATGCCCGGACGCGCTGGTGACTGATTTTCTGGTCAACGATGTCGTCCCGGCTCAGCGCGAAACGATCTGTGAGGGGATTGTTGCAGATGATTACGTGCCACTCGCTCCCCGCACGGCCAGAGGCTTTGAAGATCCGGCCGATGCCCTTTCCTCTGTGGAAACCGAGATTTACTATTTGCCCGAATTCTTTTACTGGGACGGCTTTACGCCGACCTCCGTCGGATGCACCTATGGCGGCACATTCGATTTCGATACCAATGGGGCTGGCACAAGATATAATTTCGAATTCAACCGCTGCGAATTTACCTCCAACTTCACAATGACAGGCACGGGGTCCTACAATTTGGAAATCGACCGGTTTGTTTTGAACCTCAAGACTACGGGCCGCTGGAACTGTGACCTGAGATATGTGCGCCGGGGCGAAAAGATCACCCTCACGGGTAAATGCGATGGGAAACCCATCAACATGGACCGTGACGACAAGGACAAAAAACAACATCAGATTCCCAATCTGAACGAACGCTAAAAAGATAAGTAGCGGACCAAGAAATCTCCTGCCCTGCACACAGCAGCAGGAGATTTCTCTTTACCAGATTGGAGTACCCTGTATAATCCCATGCATGAACATCCCGGATCACATCATCACAGAAATGGAACTCCGCCGCAGCACAGGGGAACGCGGCACAAGAAAGTTGATTGCCTATCACGGCATCGTTTATGACGTGACCGATTGCCCGAAATGGCGGACCGATCTGCACGAGCAATTGCACTTCCCGGGGCAGGACCTGACAAGTGAACTCCCGGACGCTCCCCACCAGGAAGAGGTGTTTTCAAGACCCTGCGTGAAAGTTGTTGGAAAATTACAATCCATACCGAGGTAAACCAGAATGGCTGACTTAAAGTGGTGGCAAACTGCTGTTTTCTATCAGATCTATCCGCGTTCCTTCGCAGATGGCAATGGGGATGGCATGGGTGATTTCAAAGGAATGATTGAAAAGCTTGATTATCTTTCCGGTCTCGGCGTGGATGCCATCTGGCTCTCGCCACACTTCCCTTCGCCCAACTGGGACTGCGGATATGACGTTTCGGACTACACAAATGTCGCACCGGAATACGGAACGCTCGAGGAGTTCAAAACGTTTTTACGCGAAGCGCATGCCCGCAAGATACGAGTCATTCTGGACCTCGTGCTGAATCACACCTCCGACCAGCATCCCTGGTTCCTTGAGTCAAAATCCAGCCGCGACAACCCCAAAGCGGATTGGTATGTCTGGGTGGATACGCCGCCGAACAACTGGCAGTCTTGCTTCGATGGCGAGGCCTGGACGTATGCGCCCGAACGGAATCAATACTACTATCACTACTTCATGAAGCAGCAGCCCGACCTCAACTGGCACAATCCCGAAGTCAAAAAAGCCATGTGGGATGCTATCCGCTTCTGGCTCGATCTCGGCGTGGATGGCTATCGTCTCGATGCCATCGGCACGATCTATGAGAACCCGAATCTCACGCCGCATGAGGTTCCCTTTGACCTGGCAGGCATCCGGCGCGCCTCCGAGCTGGCTCAGTCTCCGGAGGAGAAAAAGCAGATCGAAAAATACTGGTACGACATGTTCAAGAACCAATGGGATCAGCCCGGGATGCACGAGCTGATGAAGGAACTCCGCGCTGTGATCGATGAATACGACGGCGACCGGGTGTTGGTTGCCGAAGATGAAAATATTGCTTACATGGGGAACGGTGCAGATGAACTCCATCTCGTTTTCAACTTCCCACTCATGCGGACGGAACGCATCACACCCGACCACATCCGGCGCAACCAAAAGGAGCGTTTGACCCGGCTGGAGGCGCTGCCCGCCGTCAGGGGCTGGCCCTGCAACACGCTCGGCAACCACGACACCTCGCGCGTCTATATCCGCTATGGAGACAGACAACATGATGCCGAGTTGGCGCGCCTGCATGCCGCGCTCGTGCTGACGCTTAGAGGCACGCCTTTCCTCTACAACGGGGAAGAGATCGGCATGACCGATCTGGTCATCACCGATCCGACCAAATTGCGCGATACGATGGCAACCTGGTATTACGACAGGCTGGTCGATGAATTGAAAGTGGATCCACAGGAAGCTGCGCTGCGCGCCGGTGAGATGTCCCGCGATAAAAACCGCACACCCATGCAGTGGTCCAACAATCCCAACGGCGGATTTTCTCCTCCAAACGTGGAAACCTGGCTGCCTGTGAACTCGAATTATCGCGCGGGGATCAATGTGCGCGATCAACAGCACAACCCAAGTTCCCTGCTGAATTACTATCAATATCTCCTGCAAGTACGCAAAGAGTCACCGGCTTTGAGCGCAGGAGACTACATTCCGTTGAACAACACCGCCAGGGATTATCTTGCCTTTGTACGCAAAACGAAGGAACAAGCCGTGCTCGTCATCCTGAACTTCTCAGAGAAAAGACTCGCTCTGGATTTTTCGCGCACCAAAGAGATCAAAGGCCACAACCTGCAAATCCTGTTTTCCAGCGCCGAGCGTTTGAAGACCGTCAAGCCGCCAAACGGACTGGCGATCAATCCCTTTGAAGTCTTCCTCGCGGAAGTTCAAGCCAAAGCAGTAAAGGCGTGACTCGCGACTCCTTCAAGCAAAAGAACCATCCGCGCTTTGTCACCCTCTGCGGACGGGTCTTGCGCGACACCGATCCCGCGTATTTTCCGCGCCTTGACTATCGCGGCCGGACGATCTATCTCTGCACTGAAGCCTGCCTCGAGGCGTTCCTCGCCGACCCGGAGGTCTTCTATAAAGTTCATCGCAACTCGGAAAAGGGAAAAACACAATGGGCAAAAAAAGACCGAAGTTCGCTGTAGCCGCATTGTTATTGTTTCTGCTCGTCGCTTGTGATCTCCAGAGCACACCCATCTCCAAAACTCCCACTACTACCACAATGACTCTCCGGGCAACGGAGGTCACTGTACCCCCGACACTGACAGAAACGAGCGCTGCGCTTACGCTGGATCCAGTAGCTCAGAAGCTGAAGGATATTGTTTTTTCTCCCTGCCTGACAGTCAGCCCTGAACCTCCGGGCGGAGACCAAATTCCGTGGGTGTTATTGGCTATACCCGGGATCATTCCTTACGCCATTGATCCGAATACTGGCGAAATGACCGATCAACTCCTCCCTGACTCGAACCCCTTTGGTCCGGATCCATTCGCAGCAGATTTTGCTGTTTCTCCGGATGGAAAATGGCTGGCTTACGATCTTTACGGGGAGGACGATGTTTCCTTGGTTGTCGAACCATCCGGTAACATTTTGACGAACAGTTCCCAGGGGCGCATCATTTGGCAGCCAAGCCAGCCGTCTCGCCTGGAAGGTTGGTTAAGCAACGAAAACGTGATTCTTGTAAAAAACCACAGTTGGGAGAACTTCGGATCGACACTGATATACAACCCTTTCACTGGCGAGCAGTACGAATTCTTTCTCGAAGAGATGCCTGACGCCCAGAAGCAGGTATTTGGGAGGCTGTCCGGAAGCTATCTCATGGATCATGGCAATTTGATCCCGGATCCGACTCTGCAAAGGATCGTGTACCCCTCCGGCTCTGGGCCAACGGAAGGCTTGCAGATGGTATTATGGGACGTTGAAAATAAGAGGGCGCTGACAAGTTTAAGGTATACAGAATATCAATTGTTCCGCGACCCGTTTTGGTCGCAGGATGGCAGTGATTTCCTGGTTATCGGAGTCTCGGAAGCAGGATTAATGGAATGGTTCCAGGTAACCAAGGAGGGTGCCATCCACCAGCTGACCTACTTCGGGAATTTCCTGAAAGATGCCGAGTTTAATTACCCGAGTCGCTCCTGGAATGGTCGTTACCTTGTGTTCCAGCTGCTTTACAACGATCGTAAAGATGAAAAGTATCTGATTTTGGATTCGAACTCCCCAACATTGGATGGCTTTTGTCTCGACTTGGGAAGAGAATACTCCGGCTCCTGGAACTCTCCGTCCTGGTCGCCAGATAGCAGGTATGTGGCGGTTACCTATGGAAGCTATTTAAATGACACTTCGGATGTGATCCTTGTGGATGTGGAGAAGCGCGAGACATTTACTATTGGGAAAGATATCGATATGAAGATTGAAGCTACCGGCTGGATCGTAAAACCATGATGTCTTCTCCAACAGTTCAGAAAAAGGGAAAAGCTATGTGGCAACCAGGTGAGGTAGTCGCCTTGCGCGGGGTTTACAACCAGCGCGTCTCCTACATTCAGTCGGCAGTCGTTGTTCAAGACAAACCCGAGGAAGTGGCACTGGCTGTCCTGCCGGGAGCGGAATGCTTTGCTCCGGAAGGGTATATCAATGGAAAACACGGCCCGTCCGGGCAATGGGATCGTTGGGGAGAGTATGAAAAGGGTGATTGGAAAATGCAGCGTTATGCCTGGCACACCAATCGGCTGTTGATCCTGCTCCAGCCGGAAAAGTACTATGCCAGTTATTATTTTTGGCAGGCCAACAAAAACCGGTTCCTGTGCTATTACATCAATTTCCAGCTTCCATTCCGCCGAAGCGAGCTTGGATTTGACTCATTTGATCTGGAACTGGATATCGTCATTGAACCAACCTACGAATGGAGCTGGAAGGATGTCGACGATTACCAACGAGGAATTGAGTGCGGAGTCATTCATACTGAGTGGGTGCAAGCGATAGATGCAGCAAAGCAGGAAATCTTTGATAAACTGGAAAAACGCGCCTATCCCTATGACGGCGCGTGGCTGGACTGGATGCCCGACTCGAATTGGTCACCACCCACGTTACCTCAAAATTGGGATAAGATATAAATATCTACTATCCGTCATGGCGAGTGGCGCACTCGTCGTTTGAGGCTCGGTGCCACGAAGGTTCGCAACACTTGCGCCTGCGCTTAGCCACACAGCGGCAAGTGCAGGTGTGGCAAATAAGATTTACCGGTTGGAGTGAAAATGATTGCCCCTCAAAAAGCGATCCATTACGAAAGATACGAATTTAGGAAATGGGAATCGCACGACGCGGAAACGATCGTGGAGAGTCCTGTTTCATTGACCGTGAACGGCGAAGTCTGGTTGACATTCATGTGCACGCCCGTCAATCTGGAAGCGATGTCGGTAGGATTTCTCTACAATGAAGGCCTCCTCGAGTCCATGGATGAAGTGGAGGATGTGCGCGTCTGCGAACATGGCGATAACGTGGATGTCTGGCTGAACCGCAGTGTGGAGCAACCTCAATCCTGGAGACGCACATCCGGCTGCACCGGCGGAGTCACCGCGGTGGACGCATTGGCACGCGTAGACGTCTCGTTTAACGGCGACCAGCCCAGGGTCGCGCCTGAAGCGATCGGTCAGCTTGTGGAAAGGTTATTTGAGTCACAGGAGTTGTACCGCGAAACAGGCGGAGTCCATACCTCGGCATTAAGCGACGGGGAAAAGATCGTGCTGGTTGCCGAAGATATTGGCAGACACAATACACTCGATAAAATCGCCGGGCTGTGCCTGATGAACGATCTGTGGCCCGAGACGAGAATATTGATCACAACCGGCCGCATCAGTTCAGAGATGCTGCAAAAAGCTGCCCGCCTCCAGGCACCCATCCTGATCTCGCGCACGTCGCCAAGCTCGCTTTCCATTGAAATGGCTGAACGCTATGGAATTACATTAATCGGCTACGCCAGGCGTGATCGCTTCAACGTATACTCAAACCGGCAGAGGATCCAGCTTGCGTAGCGCCGGTCGTATATTATGACAAATATCCTCCTCAAACATGAAGAATGCAACTTACAAAAGAGAGCCACTTCCGTATAATAAATCGAAGTAGCGGCGAGTCTGAAACACCACAACACATTACAGATCACTGCAATACATCGCTCTTTCATCACATACAACGAAGTACATCATCGTTCATTGCCCTGGCTCGCCCTACCTGGTGATGACAGCAAAACCACTTCAATACCCATGTCATTCTCCAAGCCGCCCTCTACTGTGGGCGGCTCTTTTTTTAGCAAGGTATTGTGAAATCCATCACTATAATTACAGAAGAACGTCCATGCAGATTATGAGAAATCGGACGTAAGATGAAGGTGACTCCAACTCAGGAGTTGTAGAGGACCTATGACGAACAAGACCCAGATTTACAAACCTATTTCGCCCGAGATCGAGGAATTGGCGCGCGGGCACCACTACGACCGCGAAGCTGCCTTGGAGCTGCTCAAGGATATTGAAGCGCGTCACGCGGGACTTTCGCCTGCCACCGTTATCGAGGCGGCGCGCGCCCTCAAGCTGCCTGCCCATCAACTCTACGGCATGGCGACCTTCTATTCCATGCTCTCCTTGCAGGAACGCAAAAAAGTACTGCGCGTTTGTGATGGGCCCGTGTGCTGGTTGAAACGAGCCAGCGGTCAGTCATCAGTGTCCAGCGATCAGTTGATTGCCGAGTGGGCCGAAATGCCGGGTTATACGGTAGAGCGCAGTTCGTGTTTGGGGTTGTGTGATCGTGCACCAGCTGTCTTGGTGGAGGATGAACAGGCCGGTCCCGTTTCAGCGCAGGATGCAAATAAAGTCTGCGAGGGCTGGCGCGGCATACCCACGGATTACTCGGAAGAACGCAAAGGTGAAGTTCGCGTCATGACCGCGTTGATGGGCAGGATCGACCCTGACTCGATTGACGATGCCCTCGAACATGGTGTTTATGATGGATTAAAGAAGGCGCTCCAAACTTCGCCGGCAACTGTTCTCGAGACAGTGGAGAGCTCCGGCTTGCAGGGACGCGGCGGTGCGGGGTTCCCGGTCGGTCGCAAATGGAAATTTGTCGCCAACGAGAAAAGGACACCGCGCTACATCATCTGCAACGCGGACGAATCGGAACCGCTGATCTTCAAAGACCGCGTCTTGATCGACACGAATCCGCACCAGCTGCTGGAAGGGATGACCCTGGCGGGATTCGCTTGTGGCGCGTCTGAAGCGTGGATCTACATCCGCGGCGAATACGAATATCAGGCACGGCGCCTGGAGAATGCCATCGAGCAGGCAAAGTCCAAAGGTTTCCTGGGCAAAAATATTTTAGGGACAGATTTCTCGTTCAACATTCACGTCCATCGCGGTGCGGGCGCCTACATCTGCGGCGAAGAGACGGCCCTGATCGAGTCGCTGGAAGGCAAGCGCGGTGAGCCGCGTCTCCGCCCACCCTATCCCCCCACCTCTGGTTTCCGCGGGCAGCCGACTGCAGTGAACAACGTCGAGTCGTTTTGCGCTGTGCCGCATATCGTCAAGAACGGTGCGGATTGGTGGCGCGGCCTAACAAACAACCCGGCGCCAGGCACCAAAGTCTATATGGTGTTGGGCCACGTGAAGAGCCCGGGATTGTTCGAAGCTCCGTTCGGGCTCACGCTGCGGCAGATCATCGATGACTTTGGCGGCGGGATGTTGCCCGGCGCACAGTTCCACTTTGCTTTGTGCGGCGGCGCGGCGGGCACGATTGTCAATGAAAGCCTGCTCGACACACCCATTGATTATTCTTCATCCCAAAAAGGCATTTCGCTTGGCGCAGGTTCCTTTTTGATCTGCGATCAAAATGTTTCACCCGTGGCATTCCTGCGCGAATTATTGCACTTCTTCGCGGCTGAAAGCTGCGGGAAATGTACGCCCTGCCGGGTCGGCACGTGGCGCGCACTTGAAATTTTAAATCGCATGGCAGAAGGCAAAGGCGTGAAAGGCGACACAGAGGAATTAAAGACTCTGGCGGGCCTCATGCAGGATTCATCGTTCTGCGGCCTGGGACAATCCGTCCCCATTCCGATGCGGTCCGTGCTGACACACTTTGACGCAGAGTTTGCGAAAGCAGAAGCATGATTCGAGGCATATTATGACAGTGAACATAACAATCGACGGTCAGTGCATCCAAACAGAGGCAGGCAAGACCATTTTGCAGGTTGCAAAGGAAAACGGTGTTCACATCCCGACCCTTTGTTACCACAAGGATTTATCCCCCACAGGCAACTGTCGCATGTGTGTGGTGGAGGTCAAAGGCGGACGCTTCCTGCAAGCTGCCTGTGTGACTCCGATTTGGGAAGGCATGGAGATCCACACGGTCAGTGAAAAGGTCATGAAAGATCGCAAGTTGACTCTGGAATTCATGCTCGCAAACCATCCCACCGATTGTCTCACCTGTGAGGTCGGGGGCGAATGTGAATTGCAGGACCTGGCTTACGATTACCGGGTGGAGGTTCCGGCCTGGGGCGCCAAAGGGAAGCGCTATCCGGTTGATAGCGATCCCAATCCCTTTGTGCGGGTGGATTTCAACAAATGCATTTTATGCCGTCGCTGTGAATCGGCCTGTGCCGAAATCCAGGTGCGCGATGTGTGGGGTGTGGCAAAACGCGGCATCCACGAACAGATCGTCGCCGGCGCGGGAACGACCCTGCTCGAGGCACGCTGCGAATCCTGCGGTCAATGTGTGGCATATTGTCCAACCGGCGCGTTATCCAACAAGATAAATTACGGCACGGCACGTGCCCATCAAATAGAGAAGGTAACCACAACCTGTGCATATTGTGGAGTCGGTTGTCAATTTGATTTGCTGGTGAAAAACAATAAAGTCATCGGCGTATCGTCCAACCCAAATGCGCCCGTCAATGGCATGGCGCTGTGTGTGAAAGGACGCTATGGGTATGATTACATCCATCATCCCGATCGCTTAACAAAACCAAAAGTCCGCCGTTATCTTTTGGAAGGCGGGAAGAAAGAATTGAAAGGTTCAGCCTGGGATTGGGTCGAAACGGAATGGGACACGGCGCTCGATGTGGTTGCGAAAAAATTCCAGGAAACGCGCGACAGCTTCGGGGCGGATATGCTCGGTTTCCTCACTTCGGCAAAGTGCTTGAACGAAGAAAACTACCTCATGAACAAACTGGCGCGGCAGGTCATAGGAACCAACAATATTGACCACTGCGCCCGTCTCTGACACTCCAGCACGGTGGCCGGTCTGGCCGCCTCCTTCGGTTCGGGCGCCATGTCCAATTCAATGGACGATGTTGCCAAAGAAGCAAAATCCTTTTTCATCATTGGTTCGAATACAACCGAACAACATCCCGTTTTCGGAACCATGCTGCGGCGCGCGGTTCGATTCCGCGGCGCGAAACTGGTCGTGGCTGACCCGCGCAAGATCGACATTACCGAGTTTGCCACGCTTCACATCCGCCAAAGACCGGGCACAGATATTGCCCTGGTCAACGGCTTGATGTACATCATCCTTGAAAAAGGCTGGGAAGATAAAACCTTCGTCGCAGAACGCACAGAAAACTTCGATGAGTTCAAAGCCACTGTGATGAATTATCCGCCGGAGAAAGTTTGTGAGATCACCGGCATCCCGGTGGAAAAACTCTATGAAGCGGCGGAAATCCTGGCTGCCAACAGCCCCATGGCTGTGATCTGGGCGATGGGCATTACCCAGCACATCGTCGGCGTCCGCAACGTGATGGACCTTGCCAACCTGCAAATGCTGCTCGGCAACATGGGCAAGGCTGGCGGCGGCGTCAACCCGCTGCGCGGACAGAACAACGTGCAAGGCGCCTGCGACATGGGCGGCTTGCCGAATGTCTACCCGGCTTATCAGCCTGTCGCGAGTGATGAAGTGCGCGAAAAATTTGCGAAGGCCTGGGGACTGGACCGTGGACCGAGGATGGTCGACGGCGGTATAGTCCATGGTCTGTCGTCTACAGTCGGGCTGACTGCGACCGAGATGATCCCGGGAATTTTGGATGGCAAGATCAAGTCGCTATACATCCTCGGCGAAGACCCGATCATGTCTGATCCGGATACGAAGCATGTTCGTCACTGCCTCGAGGCAATTGACTTCCTTGTTTTGCAGGAAATCTTCCCCTCAGAGACATCCGTCTATGCGGATGTACTCCTGCCTGGCGTTTCCTTTGCCGAGAAGACGGGCACCTTCACAAACACAGAACGACGCGTCCAGATGGTCAACAAAGCGATCGAGCCGCTTGGAGAGGCGCGCCCCGATTGGTGGATCACATCCGAGATCGCGAAACGCATCCTGAGCGGAAGCAGCGAGCGGGTCCCGTTCGAGGCGCCTTATGCAAGCTGGGACTATCGCGACACCTCCGACATCATGTCCGAGATCAACGTGTTGACCCCCTCCTACGGCGGCATCACACATGCACGTTTGCTAAGCGGTGAACGCCTGCAGTGGCCCTGCCCAACGGCGGAACATCCCGGCACACCGATCCTGCACACCAAGCAATTTACGCGCGGCAAAGGGAAGTTCATGCCGATCGATGATGTGCCACCCGCCGAAAGACCTGACGATGATTACCCGATGGTCATGAGCACAGGCCGTGTGCTCTATCATTGGCACGGCGGGCAAATGACTCGGCGCGCCAAGGGGCTGATGCAAGTCTATGGCGAGGCGCTGGTGGAGTTGAATCCGATGGATGCCGAACGGCTGGGTGTGAATGGCAGGAAGACCTTGCGCATCTCTTCGAGGCGCGGTAGCATCGTCGCCCAAGCCTGGGTCACAGACCGCGTGCCGCCCGGCATGGTCTATGCCAACTTCCACTTCCCCGAGGCATCTGCGAACGAATTGACACTGGCTGCACTCGATCCTGTATCGAAGATCCCGGAGTATAAGATTACGGCGGTGAAAGTGGAATTGATTAAGGAATAGACTTCCAAAGTCTCTCTCAAAGAGACGAGTGGAGACTAACTTCACTCGTCTCTTTGTTTGATAGAATCACCTGTAGAGGCACACTATGATCAAACTTGTACCTATGCAACAGGAAGACTTCAAGCCCTATCTCGAGCGCGGCATCCGTGAATATGCTGACGACCACGTCCGGAATGGGAACTGGACGGCCGAGGAAGCACTGGAAAAATCGAGGAAGGAATTCGAACAACTGCTGCCTGACGGCGTGAATTCCAAGGATCAATTTCTGTATTCGATCATTGATGACCCAGATAGCAACAAGGTCGGCTTGTTGTGGGCGCAGGTCAAGGATCATAAGGCTTTCATTTACGATTTCATTATTGACGAGACGTTTCGCGGCAAAGGCTATGGCAAACAAGCTCTCCTGGCTTTGGATGAAAAGCTCCAGTCCATGAATGTCGAGTCGGTCGGACTGCATGTTTTCGGAGATAATACGACCGCCCAGGAGCTATACAAGAAGATGGGGTATCAGATCACTGGCATTCACATGAGAAAGGTACTTAAGTAGAATACGGAATCCACATGAATCAAAAATATATCACCACTGCTGCCTACTACCTTGCCTTCATCCTTCTGGGACTCACTATCGCCGCCGAAGGACCAACGCTTCTCAAGCTTGCCGAACATACTTCCAGCGCGCTCGACCAGATCAGCTTAATTTTCATCTTTGGTTCACTGGGCTATTTGCTTGGCTCCTACATCGGCGGACGGATCTATGACCGCGTCCCCGGGCATCGCTTCATGTCGGGCATTCTCGTGTTCCTGGGAATCGTCATCGCAATTGTGCCCGTGATAACATCGTTATGGGCGCTGCTCCTCGTCATTTTGATTCTGGGTCTCGCCAAAGGCGCGCTCGATGTGGGCTGTAACACATTGCTGCTCTGGGTGCATAACGAAACCGTGGGCCCTTTCATGAACGGGCTGCATGCCTGCTTTGGTTTGGGAGCCACGCTTGCACCTATTGTCTTCAAGCAGGTTATTATAGTGACGGGTGATATTCATTGGGTCTACTGGTCGTTTGCAATTTTCGCATTCCCCATCGCTCTATTTATTTGGAATTTGCCAAGCCCGCAAGCGCGCGCCGTCCCTGGTAAACATAAAGACTTGCCATTACCCATCCTCCCTGTTAGCATTATGGTCTTGTGTTTCGCTTTATATGTCGGCGCGGAGGTCGGATACGGAAATTGGATTTACACCTACACATTCAAACTGGGCCTCGGCACCGAAGCCGGATCCGCGGATCTAACCTCCGCTTTTTGGGGGTTTTTCACCCTGGGACGTTTATTTGCGGTCTGGATGTCGACGCGTGCAACCTCAAAAACGATTCTTTTTGTGGATTTCGCGGGTGGTCTCGTAAGCCTGGGGTTGATCCTGCTTTTCAGGGAGTCAGGCACCATTCTCTGGATTGGGACCGTTTTGCTTGGGATCTCGTTGGCATCCATCTTCCCCACGTTTTTGTCTCTTTCCGAAGAGCGCATGCACGTTACAGGGACAATAACAGGCTGGTTTTTGGTGGGAGGAGGCATCGGTGGCATGATCCTGCCATGGCTGATCGGACAGGCTTTCGTCCAGATCGGCCCGGGCGCAATGATGACGATGATCCTTACTTGTGTAATTCTCAATCTGTTGATGCTTTTCCTGTTTATAAGGGTATCGGCAAAACCGGGAGCAGTTACTCAGTCCGCGGTCACTGCTGATTGAACAAGGGAATAACAAAATCGTAATTTATTTTTTATTCGTTCCCTGGCTTTGGTAAAATCCTGCTTATGTTGACCCCTGCAGCGCGCAGTGCTATTTACTTGCTACTGGCTATTTTGCTCAGCTCCTGTAACGCTGGCAGCCCAACGGAACTATATCCAACGTATGATCCCTTCGCGCCCGTCAGTGGATCAGGTACCCAGATCGCGCCCATTTCAGTCGGCGAGGTGATTCAATCGACAAGACCGGCAGGACCCACGCCGACGCGCGCCCCGCTCTCTGTGACCCTGCCTCCCCGCGATCCGAATTCAGCGCTCAGGACCCCGACCCCTGACCCGCCTCACGCGCTCCCAACCCAGCGCGACTTCCTCGATCAATACACTGTGCAGGCTGGCGATACACTTGGCAGTATCGCGAGCGCATATGGGATCACGCTCGAGGCGCTGATGCAAGCCAACGGGCTGGATGAAGCAAGCCTCCTTGCGATTGGCATGACGTTGAATATCCCGCCGATCGAAGCGGACCCTAACCCAGGTTCAGCATTCAAGATCATCCCCGATTCAGAGCTGGTATATGGACCGGGCAGCGCTCAATTCGACCTGGCCGCATTCATTCAAAGCCAGGGTGGCTATCTTGCAAGTTACACGCAGGACGTGGATGGTGAAGTTCTGAGTGGCGAGCAGATCATTACGCGGATTGCGCAAGGTTATTCAGTCAATCCGCGCCTGCTGCTGGCACTCCTTGAATATCGCAGTGGCTGGGTTACCAATCCCACGCCCCAAAACGTGGATTACCCGCTTGGTTTTTACGAAGATTATTATGCCGGTCTTTCCCGGCAACTTGCTTGGGCGGCGAATAATTTAAATCGCGGTTATTACTACTGGCGCGTGAATGCGATTTCAACGCTACCCTTAAGTGATGGTTCCTACGTTCCGCTCGACCCTACCCTCAATGCCGGGACAGCCGGGGTGCAATATTTTCTTGCGCTCTTCAACAATCGTCCCTTCTGGGATTACGATGTGAGCGCCCTCGGGTTCTTCGCAACGTACAACCAACTCTTCGGCTATCCCTTTGATTATGATATCGCCTCATTGCTTCCCCAAAACCTGAGCCAGCCTCCGATGCAGTTGCCCATCGAATCCGGTGTGACCTGGTCGTTCACCGGCGGTCCGCATGGCGGCTGGGACTCCGGCTCCGGCTGGGCGGCGCTGGATTTTGCTCCACCCGGTGAACCCGCCGGATGTGTATCCAGCGATGCCTGGGTGGTCGCCGTTGCGAATGGGCTGATCATACGCGCAGAAAATGGCGCGGTGATGCAGGATTTGGATAACGATGGCTATGAACAAACCGGCTGGAATGTGCTTTACATGCACGTCGAAACACGTGACCGCATCCAGCCGGGCACCTACGTCTACGCGGGCGAGCGGATCGGTCACCCCTCCTGTGAAGGCGGCTTCTCGAACGGCACGCACGTCCATCTGGCGCGCAAATATAACGGCGAATGGATCTCAGCCGATGGGAATCTTCCCTTCAATCTGGATGGTTGGATCTCCAGCGGAAATGGTTACGAATATGATGGTTACCTCACGCGCGGTGCAACTGTCCTTGAAGCGTTGGAGGGCCGGTTTGAAGGCTTGAATCAGATCTCACGATGATTTTACTGGAGCGCAAAATCTCCTGATTTTGCCCAAACCTTTCTACAGGTATAATCATTCTTATCAACGGATCAACTTTGTGAAACGACTTATCAGTTTTTTGATTGCAGCTTCTTTTTTGCTGGCGTCCTGCGGCGGAAGCGCCTCGTTATGGGGCCAATACGTAACGCCAACTCCACCCGGCGGCATTCCTGCGACTCCCTCCTCCGCTCCTGCTGTCGCGACGGAATTCCCTGATCCGTTTGTCGTGGAAGCCGTCACGGAGACTGCAAAACCCACACCCGCTCCTACGTTCAGTGAAGCGTTCGTTACTCAGGAGGTCGCTTCACTCACCGACAGCACACCCGTGCCAACGGAAAGTGTGCCCACCGTGCTGTATTACGCGCAAAGTGGAGATTGGCTTCCGGCAGTGGCGATCAGGTTTGGGGTGGACGTAAGCAAGATCGTCTCACCCAAAGTTCTTCCTGAAAACGGATTGCTGGACGCGGGCACATTGCTGATCATCCCGAATACTCTTGATCGCTCGCTTCCATTTACACCGTCCCTGCAACTGATCCCTGATAACGAACTGATCTTTTCGGCCACTTCCCTCGATTTCGATATCGCAACCTATGTGAAAGAGGCCGGTGGATATCTTTCCACCTATCGTGAATACCTTGGCCTCACCGAGTGGACCACGGGGGCACGCGAAATCGAGCGGCTTGCCTATGAAAATTCGGTCAATCCCCGGCTGTTGCTTGCCCTTCTTGATTATGAAGCACACTGGGTACGTGGAAAGCCCGAGAATGACTTTCGCATTAATTATCCTTTGGGTTATGAGAGTTACCGCTATAAGGGAATGTTCATGCAGTTGGTCTGGGGGATCAATCAGCTTTCCACCGGATACTACAACTGGCGCGTGGGAAAACTGACTGAACTTACCTTCCAGGATGGTAGCAAGCTCCGGATAGACCCCACACTGAATGCCGGCACAGTCAGCTTAATGTATTTTTTCTCCCGCAATCACACCTACAATGAATGGCTGCGCATCATGGATCAGTCCAGTGGCTTTGTATCTTTTTATCAAAATATGTTTGGTGACCCATGGTCACGCGCCGATGCAGTCGGGCCGATTTTTCCGCCGGGCATCAGCCAACCCGAGATGTCTTTGCCTTTTGAAAATCATGCTGCCTGGGCTTTCACGAGCGGACCGCATGGCGCCTGGGAACACGATGGTCCTCTGGCGGCACTGGACTTCGCGCCTCCGAGCGCAAAGACGGGTTGCCTGTCTTCTGACAGGTGGATTGTTTCTGCCGCGCCGGGCCTGGTCGTTCGTTCCGGGAATGGCGTCGTGGTCGTGGATATGGACGGCGATGGTTCCGAGCAAACTGGCTGGACCCTGCTTTATCTGCATGTCGCTGCGACAGGGCGTGTGGCAAAGGGTGAATGGGTGGAACAGGATGGCCGCATCGGTCATCCATCCTGTGAGGGCGGAGTCTCCACCGGCACACATTTGCATTTCGCACGAAAATATAATGGTGAATGGGTTATTGCAGATGGACCCATTCCATTCGTGTTGAATGGATGGAGAGTGTACGCAGGTGATAAACCTTATCAGGGGAAACTTGTCAAAGGGGATAAAGTCATTACCGCGGATGTGTATGGCCAGTCACTGGCGCTGATCCTCCGTGAAGACGACCAGGAGTAATTGCAAATGAAGTGTAGATTGCTCCGGTCGCCCAGCGCATACTTACTCGGAAAACACAGAGGGAAAAGAATAGCTCTGTGTTTTTTGAACCTTCTGCTCATCGCCGTTTTGGTTGCCGCCTGCGCGCCGGCCGAGCGAATCAGCATTATCAAAAATATGATCACGCCGCTTGCGTCCACGCCTGTTCCCGCGCCCACTTCAGGAAGGCCTGAGTATGCGCCGGGTGAACTTGTGGATTACATTGCGCAAAATGGAGATACACTTCCGGCTCTCGCAGCCCGCTTCAATACAACGGTGGATGAGATCATGGCAGCGAATCCCATCATCCCACAGGATGCGACGACCATGCCGCCCGGCTTGCCGATGAAAATTCCCATCTACTATCTTCCATTGTGGGGCACCGCGTACCAAAGTATTCCAGATCATGCCTTTGTCAATGGTCCCGCGCAGATTGGGTTTAGCACGTCTGCATTTGTGGCTTCCACCTCCGGCTGGTTAAGTCGTTACCGTGTCTATGCGGGTGAAAAGATGCGGACGGGCGCTGAAGTCGTGGATTATGTAGCGATAAATTATAGCGTCAGCCCGCAGTTGCTGCTTGCGCTTCTCGAATATCAGACCGGCGCGCTCACGCAGCCCGAACCTCCGGGCGGAAGATATGCGCTTGGGTTCCGGCGCGTGAATTACGAAGGTCCCTACCTTCAACTGGTCATCGCAGCGAATATGTTGAATAACGGGTATTACAGTTGGCGCGCCGGAAAACTAACGGAAATCGAATTACTGGACGATGCACTCTTCAGGCCTGACCCCTGGCAAAACGCGGGGTCAGTGGCACTGCAATATTACTTCTCCAGGCTTTATGCGGGAGATAAATATTTCGCGTCCATCGGACCGGAGGGCCTGGTGCGCGTTTATCAGACCTTTTTCGGCGACCCATGGTCTGATCCCGTGATCGTTCTGCCCGGAAGTCTTCAACAGCCTGAATTACAGTTCCCCTTTGTCAAAGGCCAGCTATGGGCATACACCGGAGGACCCCATACCGGTTGGGGTTCAGGTGAACCCTTTACCGCCATAGACTTTGCCCCAGCTTCTGAAACGTCAGGTTGTTATATCGTTGAGTCAGATAAATATGCCACAGCCATGGCAGATGGACTTGTCCTGCGTTCCGACATCGATGGCACAGTCATTGACCTGGATAAGGACGGAGATGAACGCACAGGCTGGGTTTTGTTTTATCTGCATCTGGCTACAAATGGACGCGTGCCATTGGGTAGGGAAGTGAAAATGGGTGAACCGATCGGCTATCCATCCTGCGAAGGCGGGCGCGTGACCGGTACACACGTGCACATTGCCCGCAAATATAACGGGGAATGGATCCTCGCAGATGGCCCACTCGCATTTAATCTCGAGGGCTGGGTTGCTCATAACGGCTCACAAGTATATAAAGGCACACTGACGCGTGGTGCAGCAATTATCACGGCCTGCGAATGCTCGGATTATCAAAGCCAAGTCATATCGGACGTAAAGGTTCAGACCCCTAAGTAACCAGGTTATTCCGTGGATAACCCCTGTCAGACGCCGGTTTCCCTTTGTCTCATCTTCATAAATCTCATATCGCAATTCCGTTGGAAATGCCTGCGCAAGCATGAACTGCGCCGGGCAATAGCGGGTTGCAGATAACCCAATGGAGCGCAACACCGCCGCCTTCGCAAAGCTTATTTTTATTCCACGATCAGAGGGGCTACATGTTTCTCCAGCATCCTGGAATTGATCCCGCCCACCCATGTTAGCCGGACCGTCCCATCCCGATCGATCACAAATGAGGTGGGAAGATTCAATGTGTTGAACGCCTGTTCGGTTGCAATGTAGGTTGGGTCGAGCCAGACAGGGAATGTCAATTCGTAGTCTTTCACAAACTGCAGGACATCGGCCTTGGACTCACCGTCATTAATGGCGATAATGACAAAACCGCTTTCCTTGTATTTATCATAAAAGGCTTGCAGGGTTGGCATCTCCTCCTTGCAGG
>Ga0105104_10000323_pt1 | contig 36143 bp, 30 predicted proteins | sample PPLLaktember2015_3_FD_87034 | JGI IMG/M metagenome (GOLD analysis project Ga0105104, IMG submission 87034) | Freshwater sediment microbial communities from Prairie Pothole Lake near Jamestown, North Dakota, USA - PPLs Lake P7 Core (6) Depth... | ecosystem: Environmental > Aquatic > Freshwater >... | reverse complement strand
GCTTGATATAGGAAACATTATATTGCCCCGTGTCTGTATCCAGAAGATGTGAACCCGCAAAATGACAGATTCCTTTTTTGATCGCGATCAGGCCGCCAAGACTTCCCACGTTCCCCGATGAAATCCTGATGTTCCTTCCCGTGGCCAACCTGACTTCATCGGCAATGACATCGATCGTGATGTCATGACTGCCGATCACAACGATTGTGTTTTTAAGATCTTCTTCGTCCACAAGAAGCCCTGCTTCGATTTCTTCATCCTGCCCAACACCTTCTAACGATGGTGGAATGCGGATAATACCTTCCGCCCGCGTAAGCGTGGTGATTGATCCTGCCGAACGGGGAAGCGGTGTTGCAATGCACCGCTCCCTCACCCTGCCGATGTTGACACGGACGAATTCTTCCGTTCCGAGTTTGGAAGGAATTGCCCTGGATGTTCTCACTTTAATGGAACGGCCCTTCGGAGGCATCAACCCCTGAAGGTTTAAAAGCAAGGGCATGGCGAACTGCTCAAAGGACAGGATCGCCGAAACCGGATAGCCTGGAATCCCGATGACCGGTTTTCCATTGACCATGGCCAGTATCGTCGGCTTTCCCGGCATCATGGCAACGCCGTGCACAAGCACTTCTCCAACTTGCGCCAGGATACCGGCCGTGTAGTCTTTGGAACCCGCCGATGATCCGGCATTGATCAGGATCAGGTCGGCATCGGAATCTGCGGCGGCAATAAGAACACTGCGGATCGCATTTTCTTCGTCGGGAGTGATGTCCAAAATTCTCGGCTCCGCGTGCGCCTCGCGCACTAGCCCCGAAAGCGTGACGGAATTCGAGTCGATGATCCGGTTCGACCTCAACTGGCTGAAATCCATGATGGCCCTGTGGCTGACGATTTCCGTTCCCGTGGGAATGATGATCACTTTTGGTTTCCTGCGGACCATCACTTTAAAGACACCAGCGGAGACAAGAGACCCCATATCATAGGAACGGATCACATGATTCTGCGGAAACAGCAGCTGGGTAGCAATAATGTCTTCCCCTACCTTCCGGATGTTCTGCCAGGGATAGGCCGGCTGCATAATCTCGATACGTGACGCGTCCAGCTCATGGATTTTTTCCACCATGACAACGGCGTTATATCCTTCCGGGAGGGCGTGTCCTGTATTGATCCACATGGCATCCTCGCCCGTTTTCAAAACGATCGGAGCCTGCTCGGTGGCCCCGTATGTTTTTTCAGACCTCACGGCAATGCCATCCATGGCGGCTGAGTGATAGGTTGGCGCGGAAACAACCGCGTAAACAGGCTCTGACGTGACGCGCCCCAGCGCATCTTCCGTGTTAATTTGCTCCGGAATCGTTTTCTTTTCCCGCCATACCTGCGAAAAGATATCCCGGGCTTCGGGGAGACCTTTCATGGCCAGATAGACATTCCTTTTCATTTATTCCTCATTTTCAAAGGGTCTGAAGAGCATCACAGAGACGTCCTGCCCTTTGTACAGACCTTCCGTGTTTCTGTCAATTTTCACCAGGCCGTCGGCTTCAACCAGGGTGGATATCAATCCGGATTTCCCGAAAACCGGTTCAGCATAAACCCTTCCATCCCTCTTGTGCAGCTTTACCCGGATATAATCATCCCTGCCGCTTGCCGACTCGACGTTTCGTTCCAATTCAGCCTGCACAAATTGACGGACATCCCCGGAGGCAAGGACTTTCCCTGCAAGCCTCGCCAGGAACGGGTTCAAAAATATCTCTGCGACAACCATGGCCGAAGCAACGTGACCCGGAAGTCCAAACACGGCCTTGCTGCCGAGTCTGGCAATGATCGTGGGTTTTCCCGGGCTGATCGCGATGCCGTGAACCAGCAGCTCCATCCCTTCAAAAGACTCGAGAACTTTCACAGTCATATCCCTGTACCCCACCGAACTTCCTCCGGAGATCCACAAGGTGTCGCAGCTCTCAAGGACCTTGCCGGCTTTTTCCCTCATTTCTTCAAAGTTGTCTTTGCACAAGCCCATGTTGACGGGAACAGCGCCCGCCTGAAGGCAAAAAGCGCTCAAGGTATAACTGTTGATGTCCCTTACCTGTCCGGGCCCTGGTTTCTGATCGATGGGGATGACCTCATCCCCGGTAGAAATGATACCGACCTTTGGTTTTTTATACACGGATATATTCTGCATGCCAAGACCTGCCAGGAGGCCGATGTCCTGAGGTCTGAGAACTGTCCCTTTTTTAAAAATCACGGCCCCTTTTCTGAAATCGTCACCCTTTCCGATGACATTTTCCATGGGCGCCACCGTGCGGCTCACCTCAATGGTCTTTTCATCCACACTGTGACAGTATTCCAGCATGACCACCGCATCGGCACCGTCCGGTATCATGCCGCCTGTCGATATCCTCATCGCTTTCCCGGGAACGACACTGTCTTCAGGTTCCCTTCCCATGATCACCTCACCGGCAAGTTCAAGGAAAGCTGGAAGACTGTCCGATGCCCCGAAAGTGTCCTTCGCCCGGACGGCATAGCCATCCATCGAAGATCTCGAAAACCCCGGCATGTCCTCTTCGCAAACAATCTCACTGCTCAGGACACGGTTGAGGGCTTCAGAAATGGGGATTGTCTCCATACTTACGGGGCCGAAGCCTTTTAATATCTCAAGAACCTCTTCGGGTGTTTTCACTTTGAAAAACAAGGAGCCTCTCCTTACTATAGAAAACGTTTTTTTAGGCTCGCCATCTTATGCATACGGAACAGGCTATGCCCACGTGCATCAAACGCATCTCTGCTTTCCGCAAAAGGTTTATCTCCGGCGATCCGCATTCCCGCCCTGCAGACTGTGTCGTAATTAGAAAAAGTGTTATTCCGAACGCATGTGAGGAATCTTAATACGCTGTATTTATTGAAAACAAGATTTCTCGCTTCGAAATAACATAATAACGAATTACGACACAGTCTCCTGCGGGAAATTCTGCCATGCTTTTAACAGATTCATCAGGAAATATGAATATAAAAGATCATGCGAATATAAGTGCATTGAATGTGATTCCCCCCTTCCCCCTTGAACAGTTCTGTCCTCCGCTCGCGTGACCTTCAGGTTAGGCGGAGATGGCGTGAAACGCCGGAGCCGGTCCTTGATCCTCTGCACTCCCTCCATGAGGGGGACAAAATAGGGATACCCTCCAAAGGAGGCAACCGATATGTCCTCCGCCGGCGGAGGTGTCACGAAGTGACGGACGTGGAAATTACTTTGACCTTGCACCTTGTCCCTTGCCTTGCCATACACCCATTGACAAATGACCATTTGCCTGTCATATTAATACACAAAAGGCACATTCAGATAACCATGCTTTAAGTGGACAGATGTTTTTTTATTCTGAATTTAAAAAGGAGGATAGCCAGATGAAATTAAGCGCGCGTAATATATTAAAAGGGAAAGTCAAGAAAGTGGCAACCGGCGCAGTTAATTCAGAAGTAGTTATTGCACTGCCCGGAGGCACGGAAGTCGTCTCGATTATCACAAAATCTTCGGCTAAAGCATTAGGGCTCAAAAAAGGAAAAGCCGTCTATGCGGTCATAAAGGCTTCGAATGTTATGATTGGTGTTGATTAGACAGGCTTGGTCCTGACGCTTTAAGCAGTTGAAATTTTATACCGGCTCGGGCAAGAGAGTTCTTGCAGGGTATTTTATTTGCCATATTCCAATTCTGGAAATCCGTACCTGTCGGGATGCAAACGTCTCGAGCTATTTACAGCACTCCTTCATTTTCCTGGGGGGTGTATTCGGGCAGTATTTCCTTGAGTTTTGCTTTAATGCCTTTTGCATCGTGTCCGGCTGCTATTTTCACCAGCTCGTCAAGTTCACGATACAGATTTTTTTTAGCTTCCTGCAGGTTACCAGAGCCATTGAAGTATGTGTTGGATTTGAGGACCATGACCATCTCATGGTCGGTAGGCAGAATATCTTCCCCAACCGTAATCAACTCTTCGTAAAGCTTTTCGCCTTCACGCAAGCCGGTATAAACGATTTTGATGTCCACGTCCGGCTCTTTCCCCGAAAGGCGGATAAGATCGCGCGCCATGTCGGCTATTTTTACAGGCGTTCCCATCTTCAGAATAAAGACTTCACCGCCCTCCCCCATCGTACCTGCCTGCAAAATCAGCTGCGATGCTTCGGGTATCGTCATAAAAAATCTGTTCACCTCCGGATGCGTGACTGTCACCGGCCCGCCCTGCAGGATCTGACGGCGGAAAAGAGGAATCACGGAACCGGAAGAACCCACCACATTGCCGAACCGTACGGCCATAAACCGCGTGCCGTTGCCTTGCTGGCATTGCATAATCAATTCCGTCACACGCTTGCTGGCACCCATCACGTTGGTCGGTCGAACAGCTTTATCCGTCGAAACCATGACAAAACGATCCACGTGATGCTTAACGGCCATTTCCATTACAACACGGCTGCCGACGATGTTATTGAAGACAGCCTGCCAGGGATTTTTTTCAATCATGGGGACATGCTTATATGCCGCCGCGTGAAAAACAACCTCGGGTTTGTATTTTTTAAAAATGTCATCCATTAAACTTTCATCCTGCACACGTCCTAAAATCGTCACGCAATGGCTGAAGTAATATTTGTTTTGTATTTCCATCTGAATCTTGAACAGACCGGGTTCGCTTGAATCCAGCAGGATAAGTTTGCCGGGCTGATACTTAATGACCTGCCTGCACAACTCGGACCCGATAGAACCGCCGCATCCTGTGACAAGCACTGTTTTCCCGTCAAGAGAATTACGGATGTCCTTGACATTGAGATGAACCGGCGGACGCCCCAAAAGATCTTCATAGTTGATATCGCGAAGCAGCTTTATGCTGACCCGCCCGTCAATCAGTTCACCGATACCTGGCAATATTTTATATGTGGCGTTACAGTGCTGGCAGGCATCCACGATTCGCCGGACCTGCTCGCCACTGGCAGAAGGGACCGCTATGAGTATTTGTTGAATGCTTTCCTTTTTAAATATTTTAGGCAAACTGTCGACTGTGCCCAATACACGGATCCCATGAATCGTCAGGCCCTGTTTTTTTATATCGTCATCGACAAAACCAACAACGTCATAATGCAGGGTTTCATTATCCATGATTTCCCGTAAAATTTTTTCCCCCGCATCGCCGGCTCCAACGATCAGAACTTTTGTCAAATGGTCCTTGTCCATCGAAAAAAGATTTTTAATGGATTCTATATCCTTTTCATAGAAAGAACGAATAAGCATGCGGACACCACCGGCCAAGATGAACGTTATAACACCATCGCCAATAAATACGGCGCGGGAATATCCTTGAAACCTGTGGATAGTCAGGATAATCATCATAACCAGTATCGTCGACATGACACAGGCCTGGGCCAGTTTCCAAAAGTCCCGCACACCAGTGTAACGCCACATTCCGCTATAGAGCCCGAACAGGAAAAAAATTATAATTTTCAGCGGCACCATCCAGAAAAGAAGGCTGCTGATTTGTTTTATGTCAGTTTGGGCTAACGAAAATTCAAAACGTGCAACATATGATAGAACAAGTGAGATGATAAAGATGAAAATATCCATCAGCATCATCAAATAGAAATTACGATTTTTAAGCTGAGCCTTTACGAACATGCTATTTCCCTGTCTTCACCCATCACAATAAATTATGTTCTTCGCTGGCGGAGGTGGTAGGGTGTGAAACAATTGATTTTACCCGACCCCTTGAAACAGTGTCGCAATCGTTTTTGTGGCGTAATATTGATTACGCTCTTTGACAATAGAATATTAGAAATTAACAGTAAATGCCGAAATGGTTAAAATATCAAACACGGGAATTCACATAACTCCTGTCCTCAGATGTATTTGTTCGTCCCGAAGACCTTAAGAACCGGCAACCACCATGTTTAACCCGGCCATCTTTTCTATCAATGCACTGACGCCAGAGATTGTAATCATTCTGGCAATATAAAAAAAGTTGCCGCACGTTCTGTCTCGGCCTGAACGCCATCCTTCATATCAGCATGACAATGCACAAAACTTTGTCTTTAATTCTTACCTCTTCTAATATTCTCTTGTCAAAGAATAATTACAACACTGTCTCCCTGCAGAGGGGACACAATCCTTCATTTGTCAATATACACTATACCCTGTTTACTATCAACTAAGTGTTGAGTGCCAGGACGTCGTGGACACGAAAGTTTTGCGCAATCGCTTTATTATCATCGCGGGCTGTCCCGACTTGTCGGGATGAAATGGGGATCTTATGAAATAAAAATCACGTGATTGCTTAGCTGTATCCACAATGACACGAGGGGGTATTATGCAGGTATCTCGCAATGTCTTTGACACCGTCCCTGAACTTATGTAAAGTAATAAAATAAATATAGAACGATGCACAATCGTATTTCTCGTGCGGGAATGACTAAATATTGACTATTATGTATTAAAAGAACGGCTCAAAGAAACGGGAAAATGTGAATATGAGAATTGTTGAGGTAGTGCGTGCCGGAAAGAAACCGTTCAAGCGGGCTTACGTGGGCATCTTTCTGTGGTTCACGGGTCGGGCTATTCAAGCCGCCGCTACGGTCGATGAACAGGTTCGGCAGGAATTCGCCAGCCTTCCCGACGATTTCACATTTTCACTGGGCGTTCTGCCGGACGGCCCCTGGATGCTGATCGGCAAGGAGAAAGGTCGGGTGAAGTACCTTGGCGGCAATCCCGACGGAAAACATCTTCATGTCCGTCTGGCTATGAAAAATATAGAGACCGCATTCCTGATCCTTTCTTTTCAGGAAAGCACTGCCCTGGCCACAGCCCGCAACCGCCTGATCACAGAAGGGGAAGTTCCACAGGCGCTGGCAATGATACGGGTCATGGATATTGTGGAAGTTTACCTTCTTCCTAAAATTATTGCACGTCTGGCCGTGAAGCGCTACCCCTCGTGGACATTCGGCCGCAAAGTTTTCGGCCGAATCGGCATTTATACCCGGGCATTGCTGGGTATCTGATGAAAGGGCCATGACATGAATCCCGACTCCATATTCACCTTTACCTGTCCAGTCAAGACAAACTCTGGAAACAAAGCACTCGAGAATCTACCCATTGAACTGTCCAGCCTGAATGCCGGCAAACCCCTCATTGTAACAAACATCGGGAAAGTGGGAAGGACGGCTATCCGGACACTAACAGGCGCGTTCGGTGATTCGGGCATGACACTGGGGGTTTTTGATGGCCTCGCTGACAAGGTCGATCCCGCTCTCATCGAGCAGCTGAGAACAACCTTCATCGAAGAGAAATACGACTCCATAATTGCTCTGGGCGGAGGAACAATCGTAGACTCAGCCAAGGTTCTGAATCTGGCCGTCTCGATGAAAACAGCGGATGTGCAGAGCCTTTCGGCACAAACATCAATCCGCAAAAGCCTGCTCCCCCTGGTGGTAGTCCCGACGGCCGATGCCACCGGTTTGGAAACGTCACAACTGGCTGATCTGAACGGAACGATTCTCTCCTCTGAATACCTGGCACCTGGCCTTGTTGTTATTGATCCACGGCTCACCCGCGGGAAAGACGGGAAAACGATCTGCGCCACGGGCCTTGCCGCCCTTGGACTGGCGCTGGATGCCCACATCGGCGCCGAAAAGAACCCTTTCCGTAAAGCCTACTCCGTTGCCGCCATCCATTTCATCAAAGAAAATCTTCCTGTTGCTGTCCGTAATCCCGACGATAAAAAAGCCACACTGGCTGTTATCAACGCGGCGGCCATGTCCGGCTGCGCTTTTTCCATCGCGGATGCCGCCCCGCTTCACAAACTGGGACAGGTATTCCAGGAGGTGCACAATATTCATCCGGGAATCATCATGGGCATGTGCCTGCCCCACATCCTCGGCGATTATCTGAATCAGGGCAGGAATGACCTGTCATCCTTGCTGCACCCGCTGACCGGGGACGATGAGTTCACGCAAACGCCAGAGGCTCAAAGAGCCCGGGCGGCGGTTGCTGTTCTTAATTATTTTACAGCCGATCTCTATTCCGCACTAGGGAAAGATATGCCGCAAACTCTCAAGGAAGCGGGTGTTCCCCCTTATGTAATGGAAGATATCCTTGAAGTTCTGGACGCGGACCAAAACGGTGTGTATCTTCACACTGTCGTTGAACGGATACAGGACAAAACCCCTGTGGCTGAAAGGAAAGGATGATTCCCATGGTCCTTCCGGATTATTATGAATTTTGCTGCCGCGTGAAAATAGTCACGGGTCATGACACCCTGGAGAAAATACCGGACCTGCTTGCCGGGAAAGGAGCCAAAAAACCTTTGATCATTACCGACAACGGAGTTGCCGGCGCCGGACTGATCGATATTGTTTCCCGAGCCCTTCAGGATCGTTTGGCCGGAACCCTGATTGCGGACAACGTCCCTCCCGATTCTGATCTCAGGATTGTACATCAACTGGCTCAGCTTTACCGGGACAACAGCTGCGACGCCATCATTGCCGTCGGCGGCGGTTCCGTCATGGATACGGCCAAGGGAGTCAACATTGTCGTTTCTGAAAACGCATCGGACCTGATGGCCTTCAGTGGCGCCGGCGCTCTGAAGCGACCGCTGAAACCCTTGATTGCGATACCGACCACAGCGGGAACCGGGTCAGAAGTGACGCAGGTGGCCGTTATCAAGGATCACGAAAAACATCTCAAAATGGCCTTCCTGAGTTATTTTCTGCTGCCCGACGTGTCTATTCTCGACTCCCGCATGACAATGACCATGCCGCCTTTCGTCACGGCCATGACGGGCATGGACGCCCTGAGCCACGCCATAGAGGCTTACTACTGTCTCCAGAAGAATCCCCTGAGCGACGCTCATGCGCTTTCCGCAGTCAACATGATTTACCAATACCTGCCGACTGTCGCGCAAAACCCCTCGGACAAAAACGGCCGCCTGGCAATGTCTGTAGGCGCATGCCTCGCGGGCATCGCCTTTTCCAATTCCATGACCGGCATCGTGCATAACCTCGGCCATGCGAGCGGCTCCGTTTGCGGCGTTCCGCACGGACTGGCCATGGCGATTTTACTGCCCTATGGCCTCGAATACAACATGCATAAATGTGAGGATACCATCGCGCGTCTCCTCCTGCCCATGGCGGGCGAGGCGGTTTACCTCAGCACTGCAAAAGAACAAAGGGCGCAAAAAGTTGTTTCCCTCATCCGGCAGCTCAATGAAGATCTTCATAAAATTACGGATGGGCGGCATGCCCGATGTTTCCGGGAGGTCAAAGACCGTGAGAGCAAGCCAACAGTCCCCCGTGAAGTATTGCCCCAAATTGCCAAAGCGGCTCTGCTCGACGGGGCATCCATTTATAATCCTGAAGAAACAGACTATGAAGACAACCTGATGGTTCTGGAGGCGGCCTGGGAAGGCTGCCCTCTTGAACGGAGCAAACTGAAAAAAGGTTAAAAAGCGAAAGGGAATATTGTCATGAGCAAACCTTATATGGGAAAAATCCTGATGGTGGACTTGTCGGATCAAACCATGACATCTGAAACCATACCCGACCGGGTCTATGAAGAGTACCTCTCCGGAATGGGTCTGGGTGCATACATCCTTTACAACCGCATTCCCGCAGGCGCCGACCCGCTTGGACCGGACAATATCCTGGGTTTCTGTTCGGGATTTCTCACGGGAACGGGCAGCCTGTTTTCCGGCCGTTGGACGCTTGTGGGCAAGTCGCCGCTCACTGGCTGCTGGGGCGATGCAAACTGCGGCGGCACGTTTTCCCCGGCAATCAAACACAGCGGTTACGATGCCATTTTCTTCAAAGGGATCAGTCCCCACCCCGTATACCTGTATATCAAAAACGGCAAAGCAACCCTCAAAGACGCAACCGACCTCTGGGGTCGTGATGCGATTGAAACGGAAGAGCTTCTCAAACAGCAGTACGGCCCGAAAGCAGCCGTCGCGGTCATCGGTCCTTCCGGTGAAAAGATCTCTCTCATTTCAGGAGTATGCAGTGATAAAGGCAGAATCGCAGCCCGTTCGGGCCTGGGCGCTGTCATGGGCGTCAAAAAACTGAAAGCCGTTGTCCTGGACGGCGTTTCCCGCATCGGTGCTTCCGATCCGGCGGCCATGAAGAGATTGAGCAGGAAATGTCTCAAGTGGGTCAACTTCCCCCTGCCGCTCCCGGGGGGAATGATGGGAAACGTGGGCACTCTCCTGCGTGTGAGCCCGCTTGTTTTTCCGCAGGACGGACTGCTGTACACTTCGATCCTCCGGAAGTGGGGCACGGGAGGCATGAATCAAACATCCATCGAGTGGGGCGACTCGCCCCTGAAAAACTGGGACGGATCCAACCGTGATTTTCCGACAAAGAAATCCCGGACGCTCAATCCCGATCTCATTAAAAAAACGGAAATCGTCAAGTATCACTGTTACTCCTGCCCGCTGGGTTGTGGCGGCATCTGCTCATCGAAGGGGAAGCATGCCCACACACACAAACCCGAGTATGAAAGCATTCTGGCGCTGAGCGGCCTGTGCATGAATGAAGATCTGGACAGTGTCTATTATTTAAACGATCTTCTGAACCGGGCCGGCATGGATACCATATCCGCCGGTGCAACGGCCGCCTTTGCTATTGAATGCTACGAAAAAGGCATCCTTACCAAAGAAGACACGGGCGGCCTGGAGCTTACGTGGGGGAACACGGAGGCGATTGTCGCGCTGATCAGGAAAATGATTAAACGGGAAGACATCGGCGATCTGCTGGCCGATGGGACAAAGGCCGCCGCGAAAAGAATCGGCAAGGGGTCCATCGAGTTTGCCATCCAGGCCGGAGGCCAGGAACCGGCCATGCATGACGGGCGCAATGATCCCGGATTCAATGTTCACTATTGTCTTGAACCGACGCCCGGCCGGCACACTCTAGGCGCCCACCTGTACTACGAAATGTTTCAATTATGGAAACGCGTCAAGGGTCTGCCCAAACCGAGTCCTCTCTACACGAAAGGAAGCAAGTACAAAATCGACCGGGAAAAAGCCCGGGTCGCCGCAGCTTGCAGCAAATTCATGAGTCTCGCCAACGGAGCCGGAATGTGCATGTTCGGCCTCTTTATCGGGGCGAAAAGAATACCGACGTTTGACTGGTTGAATGCCGCGTCCGGCTGGACGCTGACGCCTGAAGAATACATGACCATCGGCGAACGCATTCAGACCCTGAAGCAGGCTTTCAACATCAAGCATGGCATCGAACCGAAAGACAACTTCATCAGCGCCCGTGCACTGGGCAAACCTCCCCAGAAGGAAGGCGCCAACAAGGGAAGGTTTGTTGATATGGATAAACTTGCCCCGGATTACTGGGACCAGTTCGGCTGGGACAAGGCCACTGGCAAGCCTGAAGAAGAAACGTTACGAAGGCTGAACATCAAATAAGAGGAAAATGATATGCCCCACACGATTACTGAAAAATGCAATGGCTGCGGCGCCTGCACGCGCCTGTGCCCGGCAAGCGCCATCTCTGGTGAAAAAAAGAAGCTGCATTCCATTGACGCGGTTTTATGCATTGACTGCGGCGCCTGCGGCAGGACATGCCCTCAGTCTGCTGTCCTGGACACCGAAGGCGCCTCGTGTATCATGATGAAACGATCGGAATGGCTAAGACCGGAGATCGTGATCGAAAGCTGCATAGCCTGCGGCATCTGTATCGACGCTTGCCCGGTCGGGTGTCTGGCCCTGTCGGAGCGACCCAGAAAAAAAGGGGTGGACGCCTTCCCTTACCTGAAAAATCCTAAAGCCTGCATCGGCTGCGGATTCTGCAGCAGGGAATGCCCGGTGGACAGTATTACAATGTATAAACCTGAAAAAGTTGTCGTTCAGGGTCCGTAACTCTCAGCTTTTTAATGTAGGGCGTATTTACCAAACGCGCCGTTTCGGACTGCTCGGGGAGCAGTCCCCACAATTTCCACCTCCGCAAGCTGAGGATACGGGTGGTTGGGTACAAACTGGGAACATTGTTTACAAAACAAACCAGGAACATTGTTTACACCACTCGGAAGGCAATCCTCACTTTCGCCACCTCCGCCAGCAGGTGACATAAGGTGATTGTGTTACAAGTATTTAAAATTATAAGATTATCAACATATTAATCACAATAATTCTTCCATTTTTTCACCACCCCCCATGAAATTTTGAATACAATGAATTACAATGAAATACACCGAATTATGTATTTACAATCCTCTTCCTATAATGTAGGTTGCTTCAGCTTAAAAAACGGTATTTTTGCAGGCGATCAGTCCTTGGAAATGCCGGAATAAAGGAGAATGTTAAATAATAAAATCATAGACAAAGGGGGTTAAAACCTAAAAAAAAAGACTCAAAATGTTATCCGCATGCGGTGAAACTGACTACTAATACTGACCTGAAAGCTGAGATTGAAGATCATGAATACTATTACAGAGCAGCGTGAAACCTACAAATCACCGGGACAAATACTGCGCGAGTTGGGCGTCTCTCCGTCCGATTCCAATATTAATCACAAAAATGCATCCATCGGCATGGCTGGTGTCTCGAGTGAGCCGGAAACCATCTTCAGGACCTCGTCTAATAAAATTGGTGAGATACTGGTTTCGAAAAATATTATCACGGCATCCGATTTAAGCGAAGCTATGGAAAGAAAGAGGCGGCAACCGACAAAGTATCTGGGACAAATCCTTTGTGAAATGGGCATCCCACAATCAAAAATCATGAAAGCTCTTTACTTCAGCAATAAAAGAAAAAAACTTGGAGAAATTCTTGTTGAAAATAATATCATCACTGAAGAGCAGTTAAACGATACTCTCGTAAAGCAGAAACATCAAAAAAGCATAGGGATGCACAAACATCTGGGCACTATGCTCACCTTGAGCAATACGATAAGCGAAGTAAATTATATCAATGCGCTTTCCGCTCATTTCAGTATGCCCGTTGTCTCGCTGAAAAATTTCAAAGTATCCACCTCACTGCAAAAAGCCATAGGTGAACAATATGCTTTTAAAAATCACATTGTCGTTATGAACAACAGTTACCAAAAACTGACCGTTGCCATAGCGGAACCACATTTATCAATCTTTGAATATCTTGAAAAAGCCATGCCGAAGGGCAAACATATCATGTTTTGCCATGCAAGAGCTGCGGAAATAGAAAAATGCCTTAATGAAAAATATGACCCTTTCCACATGGTATTATATTGATAAAAAATTTAATTTAACGATAACCTGATTGCATGTCTATTAGATAAAAGCGATATGATGAAGGGGCAGAAGACAAGGGGCAAGGGACAAGGGGCAAGGCCGGCAGGATAATAGAAAGAATCTTCCCGAAACCTTCCTGTAAGATGATCAGTAATCGCTATACAATCCCCTTGATGTTTCCGGTGTCATCAATATTGATGTTGTAGGCGGCGGGTGCCTTAGAAAGGCCTGGCATCCGCAGGATCTCTCCGGTAATGGGTATCAGGAATCCCGCACCGGAGGCGATTTTGATTTCCCGAACGGTCACGATGAAGTTGCTGGGAAGACCCAGAAGGTTCGGATTGTCGGAAAGCGACTGCTGGGTCTTGGCAATGCAGACCGGCAGTCTATCGTAGCCGATCTTTTTGATCATATCGAGATTGCGCCTGGCCTGCGGCTGGTAATCAATGGAAACAGCGCCGTAGATTTCGCTAGCAATTTTAAATATTTTATCTTCCACCGGCAGGTTCCAGTCATAGAGCGGCTTAAATGTTCCTTCAGCTCCGGCAATCAACCGGACGGTCTTTTCTGCCAGTTCCAAACCGCCGTCCCCTCCGAGTCTAAAAATATCCGCCGGGGCAATGTTCATGCCTTCGTTCTCTGCGGCTTTCACAACTGCATGAATTTCTTCATCCGTGTCTGAAGGAAACCGGTTTAAAGCAACAATGCAAGGCACATTGAATTTATCTATATTTTCATAGTGCTTGCGCAGATTTGCCATCCCCAGCACGGCCGCGTGGGGGTTGGGATCGTTCAGTTCTTCCCGCGCAATGCCCGCATGATATTTTAGCGCTCGAACAGTGGCAACCAGAACAACAATCCGGGGATTAAAATTGCCGTAGGGTGCGACGATATCAAAATATTTCTCTGCGCCGAGATCAAAACCAAATCCTGCCTCGGTCACCACATAATCCGCAAGACGCAGTGCCAGGTCCGTGCTGATAATACTGTTGGTCCCCTGGGCAATGTTGGCGAATGGACCTCCGTGGATAATGGCCGGCACGCCTTCGGTGGTTTGCACCAGATTGGGCAGCAACGCATATTTTAAGAGCGCCGTGACCGCGCCTTCCACTTTCAGGTCGCCGGCAATGACGGGCCGGTCATCATAGGTAAAGCTTACCAGAATCCTGCTTATCTTGTCTTTCAATTCTTCATAGGAGCGCGAAAGGCAGAGAATTGCCATAATTTCACTGGATGGAACAATATCAAATCCGGTTTCACGGGGCACCCCGTTGGTGGAACCACCCAGACCGATGACGATATCCCGAAGCGAGCGGTCGTTCATGTCTATGACCCGGCGCCAGGTGATTTTGCGTGGATCGATATTTAAGGGATTGCCGTGAAAGATGGAATTGTCCACGATGGCGGAAAGCAGGTTGTGCGCGCTTTCCACCGCTGGAAAATCGTTTGTGAAATGGAGATTAATGTCATCGACAGGATGAACACGGGAAAGTCCGCCGCCGGTAGCCCCGCCTTTGATGCCGAAAACAGGCCCGAGGGATGGCTCTCGCAGGGCCGCGATAGTGGACTTGCCGATTTTCGCCAGAGCCTGCGCAAGCCCGATGGACACGGTGGTTTTTCCCTCCCCGGCAGGGGTTGGTGTCATGGCCGACACCAGAATTAAAGATGAATTATTCCTGCGTGAGAATCTCCGGGTTACCTCCAGCCTTATTTTGGCCTTGTAACGACCGTATAATTCCAGATCATCTTCCGTCAATCCAAGCATTGAGGCAATATCAACAATGTACCGCAGATTTTTTCCCGGGCTGTGTTCTTTCGTTTTTTTCATAGAGTTATTTACTGATCACGGCGTCGAACCGGATATCGATGTTGTATTCGTCGCTGATGCGGTTAAAATCGTTTTTCAGGTCGATAATTTTAACAGCCGGCGGCAAAGAAAAATAGCAGACCATATGAAATACATTCGCTCCCGTAAAAGGATTATTATCCACATTGGTGGATATGTCTTCAATGCTGACTCCCCGCAGTTGGAGTGACTTGCAGATTTGATGGATGATCCCCGGATGATCAATGGAAGTGGCAATGAGTTTGTAAGGGATCGACGGTAAGACGTCGCGATGGCTGGGTGCCTTGGTTTTACGAACGAAGATTTCCAGCTTTGTTTTTTCGCGCAGGCTGTCCAGGTCTTTAATCAGACGCTCGATGTCGTCCGTCTTTCCCGATGTGAGAATGATCATGCCGAATTCATTGCCCAGCACACAACCGCGGGACCGTTCGATATTGATGCCACGGGCGGTAAAAAATTCAGCAATTTCTTTGGCCAGGCCGGGACGATCCGACCCCATGGTGGAAATAACAACATATGATCTCATAAGACGACTCCTTTTTTTCTTTTACCAGTAGTTGCGGTCGGAAATTCGTTTTATGTTGTTTTCTATACGCATCGTATTGAAATGTCAATAGAAAGCGAAAACATGAAAAACCACAGTCCAGGAAGAATATAAGCGCGGCATTATTGAAAAAACGGGTAGTGATGCTCCCCACGGCTAGTTATTGTGGATTCTGCAAAGAGGTTGGCTAAAAAAACTTCACCTTTTAAACGGCACGACTTTGCAATCTCTCAAATCCGGACTGCATAGTCCAATATTATTTGATAGGGTTGATACGAGTCAATCGTTGCTGCTTGCTTTATAACCGAAAGCAATATACTGATCTAATCAAAATCAGTTCTGAATATTTAAATAAAAATACTAAACTCTAACGCAACTTGTGGTAAAATGACGATAAGAAGTCATTAAGAATTAGCGTTTTCTCCGAAACCGACTTCAGAAACACTGGAACGGCAATGTGAAGATCGCCGGGAGGGACAAGATGAAGAAGATCAAATTGACCGTAATCACTCGTAATGAAGGGTATCTGCAACATCTTGCAGGTCGCCTGCGCGAGGAGAAAGATATAAGTCTGCTCAGCAGCATCGTCATTAATCATTTCAAGAGCGAGATGAAACAGTCCATTGCTTTTTTGGAACAAACGTTTGTCACGCAACCGGATGTACTCCTTCTGGATCAGACCATCCTGCGGGATGCGGCCGCCATAGATGTGCAACAAGTCCTCGCTTACAGGGATAAACTGATGGCCACGAAATTTATCATCGTCGGCGAACGCTACAACGAGGAAAGCGTGATGGCCGAGATCGAGGCGGGAGTAAGAGGGTTTTTCCGAACTGTGCTTGGCGATGAGATGCTCATTAAATGCATTCACGCAGTCGCCCAGGGAGAAATCTGGCTTGACGCTGCGCTAATTGCACGGGTTTTTGAAGAATTCATCAAGGAAGCCATCAGAAGAAGAGATCACCTTAAACCTCTGGCTCACCTGAATTTTGAAAAGCTGAAAGTGCTTTCCCCACGGGAAATGGAGATTCTGGCGCTGATCAGCGAAAGTATGACCAACGAAGAGATCGCCGATAAGCTTTTCCTGAGCACCAAGACCGTTAAAACGCATGTCCGCAACATATTCGAGAAGGCGGGAATCCGGAACCGGGTTGAAGCCGCGGTTATCTATGCGCGTCATGTCCAAATGTCAGATTAGTGATTGATTCTATCCTCCGCGAAAGAAGATATCGTAAATGGTAACTGTCCAGCCTGCACTGAATACTTAACTGCACCCGGCACTTGCCTGTTCAGGCAGAGCACCTTTATCACCGTTTTTCCCGTCTGTATTTTGCAAGCTGTGCGTCAAAAAAATCCTGATCGGCCTTGAATGCAGTGGCCCTGGCGCCTATCCTGATGATATTAATCTTTTTGATTGTATCTCCTTGCCGAATGGCATTGACGACATTCTGTCCTTGGATGACATGACCAAAGACGGTATGTTTACCGTCCAACCAGGTTGTTTTCGTATGAGTAATAAAAAATTGACTTCCATTGGTGCCCGGACCGGCATTCGCCATCGATAATACGCCCGGAACATCATGCCTGAGCGTTGAATCAATCTCATCGGGGAAATTATAACCGGGGCCGCCACTACCGTTTCCATCAGGATCACCACCCTGAATCATAAAATCCGGAATGACACGATGAAAGGTGAGCCCATCGTAAAAGCGAACCCCTTTGCCCCGGTTGGAATTCTTGGTGCCTTCGGCCAGACCGACAAAATTCGCGACCGTTAAGGGTGCCCTCTCAAATTCCAGCCTGATCAGGATATCCCCTTTAGAAGTAATTAGTTTTGCGTAAAGCCCTTCTGCAAGTTGCAGTTTTTCACTGGAAACGCTCTCTGCTGCAGTAAAGATAAAAAGCAAAAAAACGACTACTATGCAAGAAAACCATCGCATCTGTTTCCTGTTGCCTCCCTATTAAAGATTAACTCCAATGATCATTGCTCCCCTGTCTTCATCATCTCAGCTTCTTCCCATTTAGCCGAGGTGACTTTCCAGTCATTCGATTCTTTTTTCAGGGTTACATCGAAATCCCAAACACCGAGAGACTGTGGAATCACATCAGCTACGGAGCCGGTCTTCTCTGAACTGGTCAGGACAGTTTGAAATTCAGCCCTGGCTGATGAGTTTTCAACGGATATCGTGAGATTGTTGATATAGACGGATATCTTCGGGTACCGGAAAAAATATCCCAGCAGCAGGCCCTTGATACTTTCGTAGTTGAAACCTTGAGGGTCGCTGTAATTTTTCGAAAGATTTTTCATAATCTTACTGACATCCTTCACTTCACCCGCCGCCTGGATTTCTGTGATGACCTTTTTAACCTTATTCTGTTCGGTCTCTCTTTGACAAGCGGAAGCTGTAATGAATACAGCTAAAATAAGGAAAAGCATCGCAACCCGTCTCATGGCATTTCCTTTCACTTTCATATTTCTAACCACAAAATATCCTGTTTTACGAATTGCCGGAACCCTGTAGCATATTTCTTATGACGCATCATGAATAAAACCATTCAACGACAAATGTCATGGCATGAGCGGTCTATCGAAGCTCAAATCCAGAACGCCGTTTTTCTCCATCTGGGCATCCCATAAGGCCTGATTGATGAAAGGAATGACCATGGCCATGTTCTGTGCACTCAAGTGTTCCGGTCTGGCAAGCTTGATTAAAATGTCTTCATCGAGTTTCCCTGTCTTCCCGAAATCTGCGCCGAGCATGCAAAATAAATTAAAGTATTTTTCAGTGAGGAAGGTTGGCTGAACATCAAGCCCTTCACAGCCGCCTTTCAAGATGCACCCCAGGAAGCGGCAACCGATCCTGTGTGAGAACTTTTCGCAGTATCTGGCCGTAAAACGAATGTGGGCTGTTTCGGGAAAACCGCACTGGATCATAAAACCAAGGGCGGGAAGGTCCGCCCTGCCCTCCAGCGGCGCTAAAGCCTCCAGGAACGCTTTGACGCTCCCCGGCATCGCGTCTATGTACAGGGGAAAGCCGATGATGACGTTATCCGACGCGCTGAATTTTTCCATCAGAGCTTTGAGATTATTTTTATATTTGACCAGGTATTCCACTTCACACGTGCTGCCTGACGTTTCCGTGAATCCCCGGATGAAATGCTCCATCAGTCTGCCGGTATTGCTTTTCTTCCCGCGCGGGGAACCATTAATGAACAGTAATTGCATGGATGATCTCCTCAACTGGTGATTGAGTGAAATGGATAAAACCGACAGATGACCACATGTTAATTGCCTGCCTCCTGAATATGTCCTTCAGGATGGCAATATCCTCTTCATCGGTGCTGGCCTCTTTTTCCAGAAGATATGAAATCACCGGATACCTGTCATAACGCTTCTTGTGGTGAACCTCTCCATCCACTTCCTCAAGATGGGGATGTACGATACAGATGTTTCTGTCCATGGCGTTTTTCAAAAGATAGCTCGGGAACCCCATCGTGAGCGGCGAGGCGAGAATAACGTGCTCCGAAGCAATAAACTGCCTGGTGATATCCCTTGCGTCGTCATTAATGCTGCACAGACCCGGAGTTTTGACCCAGCATTGGAAACACCCGATGCAGGGGCTGATTTTCAGATCCCGGAGAGCAATGGCCATAACATCGTGTCCGGCTGATTTCATTTCTTCGACCAGATGGTCTATGTATGGATCGATATTACCGTTACCGCCAAGAGGGTTTCCATTCAGGATTAAAAATTTCATGATGACCTCGTTGCTGATTTCATAATTGACTGATCAATATTTCCCTTAACTAGCTTTTACCAGAACCGTAATTCTCCTGTAACTTGATCTCTTCCAAAACTGAATCAACGAATTGCACGCCAACCTCATACGACTCATCCCCATAAACGGCTTTGATCCAAATTACTTTTCCGATGGCCGTTATCTTTTGATACAGATCTTTTAAATTGAAGTCCATCTTGATGATGGTATTCACGGACAAATAATAATTGAACTGAATTTTGGCACCCATCACAGAAATATCCTTACTCTTGCAGCATAAAACTCTTTCTTTAGGATTCGTTCCCTGATCAGAGATAATTGTTACGGTGACTTCGCTCTCCCCCACCAGCCTGTTGACCCTTCTTCTTTCGTCCATAACGATCCGTTCCTCTTTTTTTAATCCCGAATCTCAGACCTGTAAAAATGTTTTTAGCACATATTGATGGATTCTTCAGCAATTTTGAACAATGTCTGATGCTAATGGCGTCGATCTGGCGGCTGGTCATTAATAGCGTTGGCTGGTAAACATATTTTTCATATATCGTTCAATCCGATTGAACATTTGATTAAAAAAAAGACGGGGAAAAGTTTATTGAAATAATCACGCAGATAACACTCATCGACAAATTACTTATCATATCAAAATGTTAATATGTTTTTTCTCTGCCGTGAATTTCTGGCATGCAAATTTCATTAGTATAAAGGCAAATAAAACAAAAAACCCTCAAGGAGGTAACAGATCATGAAAAAGACATTAGGAACCATCGCAGCGGCGGCAGCAGTAGTTCTCTTGACGGCAACCTTTGGATTCGCGGAGTACGCGGCAGCGGGAGCAACCAATTTCCCGTATTTCCAGCTGGGATGCCTGATTGTGGGCGGACTCATCATGGTCAGCCTGAAGAGGAAGTACGACAAGATGTACACGGCAGAAGTTGTTGGCGCCTTTGCCCTTTACACCCTTTTGATGGCGCTGTTCACCAACCCGGTTATTGATGCAGTGAAAAATATAGTGACCTGAAAGAGAAGTTAAGAAAGACCCGCTGCAACAACAAACATGATCTAATATAGCGCCCTCCATATACCCCCTCAAGGCTTCCATGGCTTGGGGGGTTTCTTATACAGCAGCCGGTTGTTCCTTCCCCGGACGTTCAGGCTTCTTGATCATGTCATCCGGCTTGTATCGCTTGTTTACCTTCTGAATGAACGCGCTGCTGCCAGATATCATTAATCAATATATCTTCCCGCAAATCGATTATCCTCGTTGATATTTATTATTACCTCCGGCAACTAAATATATAAACGATTGTCACTGCTTTGTCCTCCGCAGGAGGCTGTGTCGCAATGGCGGAATTACAATAAAAGTCGTCATGCTGGCGCAGCTGATGATCATAGTCATTAAGAATATTCAAGGCCTTCGAATATTCGGCGATGAAGGGATTATCTTTAGTATTTGTTTTACTCTGAGCAATCCCATCTCCGGAAGTTTTTCTGATTCGATAACCTTTGATCGGAACTGATCCGTTTGCGTTGCGAGAGTGGATCAAACGAAGATGAAATATCTCTAAAGGCATTGGTTAACGAAGTTAAACTTGCAAGCGTAAGAGCAAACAAGGCTCTGGATGAAGGGCTGAAAGCAGCGAATAAGGCAATAAAAGAAGTCCAAATAAACAGAGAACTCCGAAAAAAACGGGCTAAAAAATAGCGCGGGATTTGGAATAATGATGTCTCTTAAATCACGCCAGAAGCAGGATGGTAATTCATGCTCAAATAGGCATCTGAGGCGTCATTAGGCTTGATTTGCGGCAAACGGTCAAGTATAATTAATGGGTTATTTCAACACAAACAAAAGGAGGGAATAGCTTAGCTCCTTTTGGTATTAGATAATCGATACTAAATATTTGGATAATCATCAATCAGGAATACCATGATTTCCGGCCTCGAAATTGCTGAAGCTTCCCCTCCTGCGGCAAATACGATTATCTATGCCGATGAGTTTTATCAATGGCATCGGGATGGATGCCAATCTGTGGAGAAACTTCAGGCCATCAAAACAACCCCAGCGTAAAATCGGTGCTCGCCATGCGGTAAATGGATATCACCGCGAAGACCAGGTACGCAAGAAGGCAGACAACGGCAAGCCTATTCTGGATCAGCGGCAGGCTTTGAGACAAACTCGGAATTCCCCGGAAAGGCGTCAAAACCCCTACTCCAAGCCCCGCAATGGCGCCCAGGAACAGGGCGCCATAAAGAAAATATCCGATGTAGCCATATTCTGCCTGCAGGATGCAAAAAGGACAATGATGCGTCGGCAGCTCATAAAAATACAGGGAAAGAAAAGAAATGATGGCGGCGCAGGCTATCAGAAAAAAAAGCACACTGGAGAAGGAGAAAAGACGTCCCCCTTTCCCCTTGATCAGGTAGATGCAACCTGCTGAGAAGGTCAGAATCAGACTTAAATAAAAACCAGCCATCGCGGCACCAACCGGCAGTGCGGCAATATCCGATCCGACACTGCGAAGATCTGTGCCGAAAAGACTTCCACAACAGGAGGTAATCACATCTGCTTTCATTTGAATGAAATAGAACAGCTGAAGGACCGATTCCGTGATAATCAGCGGCGCCATAATCAACAACAGGCCGTACTTGATCCGGATCAGGGGATAATCGTAGGCCCGATTGTCCACACCATTGATGATCAGCCAGAGGCCGGCTAAAATAACGTTAAGCATCTTTAATAAAAGCGTCGGATAGCCAAAGGGATCGACCTGAAGGACACCGGCGGCGCACATGGCCCCGACAAACATGTGGTGCAGACTGTCGGCGGTATAGACATAAAGAAAGAGCGATGCGATCTGGAAAAAAAACACATAGGAGAGGATTGTTGAGATCAGGTAAGTTCTGCGCTCCAGATCCAGCTGGTCCTCACTCCCGCTTTTCATGTCCCATCTTCTGATAATCCGGATTCCGAAAAACGAGCTGTAAAGGATCATTCCGCTGCTTAGAAAAGAAACCAGAATCAGCGCAATAATGGCCGGGTGAAGAATCATTTTCCATCCCCATCGATCAGGCCGTCCCGGACAACGATTACCCTGTCAATCGAATCCGCATCGAAGACAAGAGGATCATGACTGGCGATGATGATGGTCTTGCCCGAATTCTTCAGTTGAGCAATGATCGTCATAAACTCCGAAGACAGCTTACTATCCAGATGCGCTGTCGGTTCATCGGCAATAAGCACCGGGGGATCGTTCATCAACGCCCGGGCAATTGCCACGCGCTGCATCTCTCCTCCGGAGAGCCACTCGATTTTCGTCTGTGCGCGCTCCCCAAGGCCAAACATCTTCAGCAGCATTTCTGCTCTGGGCCTGACAAACGAATATTTTTCACCCAGAGGGTAAGACGGCAGCAGAACATTTTCCAGAACAGTGATCCCTTTCACCAGATTGAACTGTTGAAAGATAAATCCAAACGTCCGGCGCCGGATTTCCGTTAAAAACCGTTCAGGCAGACTTGTTACTTCGACGCTGTCGATCGTCCTGTTCTTCAGAATATCGTTATCACCCGATATTTCAATGCGGCCCGAGGTCGGTCTGGCCATGCAGCCGATAAGACTGAGCAGCGTCGTCTTTCCCGAACCGCTGGGTCCCTTGAGAACCGTAATGCCATTGACGGCCAGTGTCAGTGTAACCCCCCTGACGGCAATGAATTCATTGGACTGACCGATATTAAATCCTTTGCGCACATTCAACAATTTTATCATATTCAGGACCTCATCACTGCATCCGGGTCCACAATAGCCGCCCTCCAGGAGGGGATAATCGTGGCGACAGTGTAAGGCACAACCGTCAGGAAAAAAAGAACGGTTAACTGATACGGATCAATAAAGGGTGTGATCCGGAAATCCGGATAGAGAACGGACCAGCCTTTGAGCGCCGGGGCAAACAGAAAAGCCGAGAAAAAAAATACGTGCGCATAAGCCGCAAGGATTCCAGTGCTGAAAGAAAGAAACGATACCAGCGACCCTTCATACGTTTTGACGGCAAGGATATCGGCCGTCTCCCAGCCGATTGCTTTTAAAATGCCTATTTCCCGCCTCTCCTCCGCCGAGAGCCCGGAAGCCTTTTCCCAGGCAAAAATAATAAAAGCGGAAAGGGCCATGATCAGCAGGACAACCACCATGCCCCCTCGCCAGTCAAAGACCGCATCGTAGGTGCGGACAATTTCGTCGCGAATGATCGGCCGCGTGTCGGGAAGCAGCTCCGTTATCTTTCCGGCAATGGTTCTGAGCTCCTTTTGATTTCTTACTTTAACGACAATGTCTGTCGCCCGGGAATCCGGCAACCCGAATAAAATCCTGAAGTCGGCGTCCGCCATCAAAATCAAATCAGCGGACACCAGCTCGGATGCCGCTGACAATTCTCCGGTAACGGTAAAGCTTTGAACCCTGCCGTCATAAGCCCGAAAGGAAAAGATATCTCCCTTATCCAGCGTCCGCACTCTCGATATTCCATGACCGATGACTATATTTCCCGGGGCCGGCGGATCGTGATGGGGAACCATCAGGGTATAGTTCGCCCCCATAACCGGATCGTAATAGTAGCCCCACAGACGCACATCGGCGGAGGTGACGCCGCGGATTTTTTTTATCGTGTTAAGATAATCCATGGGAATCGGATCATACCTGCCCATCAAGAGCCTCTGGACAACCATCTCCGGGGCGTCTTTCAGGATCAGCAAGGCTTCCCGCTTCATCGCCGTAGTAAATAACATGGCCGAACCCAGCAAGAACACAACCAGTGTATAGACGAGAAAGAGACTGATGTTTTTTGCCTTCCTTCTCAGCAGGGAAGAAAGTGTAAAATCGAGGATACTGTGCTGTTTTTCAATCCATCTTCTCATAATGCCTCCGCAGCCCGGCGGAAGGACCTGCAATAGAGCCTGTTGGAAAATGTTCCAGTGAGAGCGGGTGATCCTGAAACGGCGAAAACATATCCGTCTGGGAAAGATGGCGGGTATAGCGCGCCTCTGTGAATAGGCACAAATCCGTTAATGCCAGGTCCTTAACCATAGAGGACTGCTGGATGAGCAAAGGATCAGCAGCACGACGCAGCCAGGCAGCATGGGTCAGCATCATCCCGAGGAGCAGCGCAGAGACACCCAGCGCCATCAGGCAAATAATCGATTTTCTGACGGGCAACGGATGCCGGCCGCTCCTTCTTGCGAGAAGTTTCCTAATCAAGGTTTCGGATAACCTCCCGTGTCACATCGTTGAATCTGAGAATTCTTTTTCCCCGATGATCACGCAGGAATTCCCGCGCATCGTCTTCCAGCGCAAGTGGAATAAGCTCCCGGCCCATGGGGCCATAAACATCACTGCCCAGGACATACCAGGCTCGACGCGCATCCAGCCAGTCCAGCCGATAGTAATCCTTAACCATGATGGTCTTAATGTCTGCCGCTTTGCGCAATGGATCATAGCGCTTCATATCAAAAAGATATTTAAACATATCTTTCGCGCCGTCAAAAAAGACGTGGGAACCATCCCGGAATTGAACGGCCATTACCCAGTCTGGATATTTCGCCACAAACATTCCACAGACCGGACACTTATCCCGCGGTGAGGGCGCCGGCATTTTCTCCTCCACCGCCCCCGCCCAGGATAACAAAACAAGACCGGTCACAAGGCCAAGGACCTGCATAATCACCAGCTTTTTCAACCACTGTCTTGTTTCTCTTTTCAATGGTTATGTCCCATTTTCATCTTCATCATTTTTCTCTTTTCGCGGATCATTTTGGTGTCTGCGGCGAGATCCTTGTAGGCTGCTTCTAGAGCCTCGTCGAATGAAGCCAGACGTCCCCCGTTTTCCTTCACATACTCTTCAGCATCCGCTTTCTGGGCAAAAGCCCATTTGGCATTCTTTGTCATAACGCCCGGCTTTTTTCCTCCGATAACCCAGAAGGCCGTTTCCGCATTGATCAAGCCTTTCGTGCCATAGTCTCCCACCTGGATCATTTTCGGCGTTTTGTCGAGATTAAGAGCTAGATCAACGGCTGAGCAGTGCAGGGAGCATGTGCCCATTTTCGTGCCGTCGCTGTATTCAATCAGCATACGGCTGTGAGAAAACATATCTCTGTCCATGCCGCAAAACTTGCAGGCCGGCGTCTCTTTTACATCGTTTTCAACCGCAAAGAGTGTGCCCGCCGTCAGCAGACAAATAACTACCATTACGCAATAAAGTGCTGTTTTTTTCATGTATAATCCTTTCGAATATTTATCAGAATAATCCAGCCGGTCGCAGAACCTTATCTTCCGGGAAAATGCGCCGGCATGCATGTCGTTTCATGATCTTTTGTTAATCAGCTGCTAATAGGCGGTAAAACCGGAACCTCAAGGTAGACCGGATCCGGCAGGAGAATCGTTGGAACAGTGTAAACAGCAGACTGCACGAAAATTTTCACGTCCGGCATCCGGATTACCATTTCCGATGTCATCCGGGAGACCTCCGGATCGATTTGGCCCCGGCAACACGTACATGATATCATCGGGCACTTTTCCCCGCCATCCAGGCAGCAGTGGCAGATCAGGCCGGCTCCCGGTTCTTCATTGCAAAGCGCTCCGTGGCTCACGGGGGCGCAAAGCAGTATCAGAATAAAAATGACAGCCGGAATGAATGTGTATTTTTTCATTTTACAAACAGTGTCCTGATCATTTGGTCCAATCCATCCTTGCTGACAGCACCAATAATGGGAATCGTACAACTCTTTCACGCCTGAATAAAAAGTATATCGGCACACCGGAAACACCTTACAAACTTTTTACTATTCCGGTCTCCTTTTTTCAAGGATTGCGGTGCATCCGGCGTCGGGAAAATGATGCTCGCACGCCATCAATCAATGATTCATCCGCTCTCCGGCTATAACAGGCTGAGAACCAGTTTTTTCAACATTTCCGGCGAGACGCCACCGAGAATTCTATACCGGACCATGCCGGTGCGATCAATCACATAAGTCCGGGGTATATCCGTCACGCCAAACAAGCGGGCGCCCTTTTCATCCGGATCAATGAGCAGCGGATAGGAAACTCCCAGTTCGGCGGAGAATGACCGCACGGACTCCTTTTTTTGACCTGCGTTGACGGCCAGGATATCCAGTCCTTTTCGCTGATACTGCTTATAAAGAACATCCATGGCGGGCATTTCCAACTTGCAGGAGCTGCACCCAATCTGCCAGAAGTGGAGAATGACCACCTTCCCTTTAAGGCTTTCGGGAATACGATACTGCGCACCATCCACCCCCGTAAAGGTGATCGGAGGCAGCCGGCTTCCGATGCGCAATTGAGCCTCGGCGCAGGGAATGAAGGCCAGCAAAGCCAGGAGAAGAAGGAACAGCCGGGATAGGCGGTTGCGCCCCTGCCGGCCTTTTCTCATTTCCGAATCCTTGTTCATGTTACCTGCTCCATTCCATCGGCCGGAACTCCTCCGCCTGAGGGGATGACGGTAGTTTTTACCTCAAAGTTCCACTTCCAGATTTCATAAATGGCCGGATAAACCATCAGTTCCATGAGGAAGGAGGTGAAGATCCCCCCCACCATTGGCGCGGCGATATGCTTCATGACGTCGGAACCGGTTCCGGTGGCCCACATGATCGGCACGAGACCGAGCATCGTGGTGGCCACTGTCATGAATTTGGGACGGATGCGTTTGGCCGCTCCCTGGATAATGGCCGCCCGCAGGTCGGACAGCGAACGAAGTCGCCCCTCCTTGCGGGCTTTTTCGTAAGCCAGGTCCAGGTAGAGGAGCATAAAGACGCCTGTTTCCGCATCGACCCCGAGCAGAGCGATCAGTCCCACCCAGACGCCGATGCTCATATTGTAACCCAGTAAATAAAGGAACCAGACCGCCCCCACCGCCGAAAAGGGAACGGCCAGAAGCACTATCGCCGTCTTCGCCAGAGACCGGGTGTTCAGATAAAGCAGCACGATGATAAGCAGGATGGTTACGGGAACAACCACAGTCAAGCGCTCCCTGACCCGCTGCATGGCCTCATACTGACCGCTCCAGGCAACCGCATAGCCTGCCGGCAGCTCCACTTTTTTGCGGATCAGGAGGTCCGCTTCGGCAATATAGCTCCCCGGATCCTGATCGGCGGTATCCACATAGACATAGCCGGTCAGCAGGCCGTCTTCGTCACGAATCATGGCGGGCCCGGAAGCCACGCTCACTTCGGCAAGCTGCGACAGGGAAATCTGTTTCTGGCCGTCGGCAACCGGCACCAGAATACGGGCGATGGCCGCCGGATTACTGCGGAAATCGCGTTTGTAGCGGACATTCACGGAATATCGTTCGCGCCCCTGAACGGTAGTGGCTACAGTCTCCCCGCCGATGGCATTTTGCACCGCCTGCTGCGCCTGATCAATGGAGAGACCATAGCGGGCCAGTTCATCGCGGTTCCATTCGATGTCGAGAAAATACCCGCCCCCGGTCCGTTCGGCAAAAACGCTCCGGGTGCCTTTCAGCTCGCGCAGGACCGCCTCCACCTGCCCGCCGATCTGCTCGATCTGCACCAGGTTTGCCCCGGTGATCTTGAGCCCCACAGGCGTGCGGATTCCGGTCGTCAGCATATCAATCCGTCCCTTGATCGGCATAGTCCAGGCATTGGAGAGGCCGGGTAGCGTCAGGGCATCGTTCATCTGGGCCACCAGTTCCGCTGTGGAAAATGTATCGGGTGAAAACAGGCGAAAGACGGGCTTGATCCACTCGGGAGCCCAGTCGGAATACCAGGTATCCACTCTCCGCCACTGGCTTTTCGGTTTGAGGGTGATCAATGTTTCCAGCATGGAGAAAGGCGCCGGGTCGGTCGATGTTTCGGCCCGGCCGGCTTTTCCCCGCACCTGGTCAACTTCGGGGAAGCTTTTGATGATTTTGTCGGTAGCCTGGAGCAGCCTCTGCGCCTCTGTGACCGATATTCCCGGCATCGTCGTGGGCATGTAGAAGAGGGCGCCTTCGTACAGGGGCGGCATGAACTCGGAGCCAAGCTTTTGAAAAACCGGGATTGTCACCAGAATCAGAATGACGGCAACGCCAATGACAATTCCCTTCCGGCGCAGTGACCAAGCCACTGCCGGTTCATAGATGCGGATCAGCAGGCGGCTGATGGGATGATGCTTTTCGGAGCGGATTTTCCCCACCAGCACGGTGTTTGTCGCCCGGCAGAGCCAGTCCGGTCGGAAGCGGAAATTTTGAATGTGGGTGAAGGCAAGCCGCAGCGCCGGGTCGAGGGTGATGGCCAGGAAGGCGGCAACAATCATGGAGAGTGTCTTGGTATAGGCCAGCGGCTTGAAAAGGCGTCCTTCCTGGGCCTCCAGAGTCAAAACCGGCAAAAATGATACGGCTATGACCAGGAGAGCAAAAAAGCTGGCGCCGCCGACTTCCTTGACGGCCTCGATGATTGCCTCCCGGTAATCGCCTTTCCGGCCCTCCTGCTCCCATATTTCCAGCTTCTTGTGCGTTTGTTCCACAATTACGATAGCCGAATCAACCAGGGCGCCGATGGCAATGGCGATCCCCGCCATCGACATGATGTTTGCCGAAACCCCCATCATCCGGAAAGGAATAAACGAAATCAGCACTGCCAGGGGGATGGTGATGATAGGAATGACGGCACTCGGAAAATGCCAGAGAAACAGGAGAATCACCAGGGCAACGACGATCATGACCTCGATCAGGGTTACTTTCAGATTGCTGATGGCGCGTTTAATCAGTTCCGACCGGTCATAGACCGGAACGATGCTGACGCCGTCAGGCAGGCCCGGCTCTATCTCCCGGATCTTTTTCTTGACGCGTTCGATTACCTCCAGAGCATTTTGTCCCTGGCGCATGATGACGATGCCGGAAACGGCATCGCCTTCGCCGTTAAAATCGATGACACCCCGCCGATAATCCGGTCCGAGGACCACATCGCCAACATCCTTGATGCGGATCGGCGACACGCTGTCGCTGTCCGTAAGGACGATATTGCCGAAATCCTGGATGGATCGGGCATAGCCCCGGCCGCGAACCATGTACTCGGTTCCGCCGAATTCAATGAGTCTTCCTCCCGAATCATTGTTGTTCCCGCGGATTGCCTCTACCACACGGCTGACGGAGATGCCGTAGAACTGCAACCGGTTGGGATCGAGATTGACCTGATACTGCTGGCGAAAGCCGCCGACGGGGGCCACTTCAGCCACTCCCGGCACCGACTTGAGATGGTAGCGCAGGTACCAGTCCTGGTGAGAACGAAGTTCCGCCAGGTTTTGCTGTCCGCTCTTATCGACGAGTACGTACTGGAACACCCAGCCTAAGCCCGTGGCATCCGGTCCCAATTCAGTCTGCACTCCCTGCGGAAGCCGCGGGAGAACCGCAGACAGATACTCCTGAGTGCGGGAACGTGCCCAGTAAATATCGGTTCCTTCATCGAAAATTACGTAGACAAAAGAATAGCCGAAATCGGAGAAGCCACGAACGGTTCTAACCCCGGGCGCACCCAGCATGGACGTGACAATCGGATAGGTGACCTGATCCTCGATAATGTCGGGGCTGCGGTCCCAGCGGGAATAAATGATCACCTGCGTTTCCGAGAGATCCGGAATGGCATCGAGTTGGACGTTCTTCAACGACCACCAGCCCGTGACCGCTGCGATGGCGACGATCAGAAAAACAATCAGCTTATTCCGGGCGGAAAAATCGATAATCCGGTTGATCATGGTTTTGAATCGCTTCCGGCGGCTTTCATCGGCTGCGTCGCCTTATTTTTTGCCGCCGATGTATAACGTTCCGGGTCCTTGTCGAAGTCATCACGGCTTTCTAACGACATGAAATAATAGCTCTTACCTTTATACTCCCGAACATTACCCTCTAATCGGGCCCGGTCCTCATCGACGTTCATGCCGCAAACGGGGTCGCGGCCGATTTTTCCAAAGATGCCGGAAGCGGCCTGCTGCATCCGTGATTCGGAATCGATCAGGAAATTGCCCGCCACAACAATCTTTTCACCGGGCAACAGGCCCCGTGTAATTTCGACCCGCTCTCCAAGCGAGCGTCCTGTTTCCACCTGACGAGGCTCGAAATAACCGTTCCCCCGATCGACAAACACTGTTTTTTTCAGCCCCGAATCAATGACTGCGTCTGCCGGAACAATGATAGCCGGCGGCCCGCTGACCGGTATTTCCACATTGACAAACATGTCGGGACGCATGACAAAGCCCGGGTTGTCCGCCTCCAGGCGAACTTTGAGGGTTCGCGTAGCGGGGTCGAATTGGGGGAGCACGTTACTCATTCTGGCATAGAGGGTCTTCTTCTGGTAGGGCAGCTCCATCTTTACACGCAGGCCGGGCTCGAATAAGGCTGCCTCATTTTCAAAGATGTCGGCAAGAATCCAGACCCGGGAAAGATCGGCTATCCGGAAAAGCTCCGTGCCTTTTTCCAGGCGCAATCCGGGGGAGGCATTCCGCAAAAGGATAAACCCCGCAGCGGGCGCCCGGATTTCGATGACCTCCGGGAATATCCCGGTCCGTTCCATCTCACTTACCTGATAGGGGCTTATTCCATAGTTATAGAGATATTTCCGGTAATAATCGATCTGGGAATCGCCGGTAATGTCTCCCGCATTCCGACTTGCTTTCCTCATCTGCCTGAGCTGGTTTGCGCTGTATGGCGCTTTCCGCTCTGTACTGTCTCCCGCATTCCGACTTGCTTTCCTCATCTGCCTGAGCTGTTTTGCGCTGTATGGCGCTTTCCGCTCTGTGACGTGCTTGGGCTGTTCGTATACCGGTTGATTAGTTGTGCCCGGGGGAGGAAGTTCACTGACGGTGGCGAGGTTTAAATAGTTCTGCACGAGAGTGCGATACTCCAGAGAAAAGAACGACAGAGTGGCAAGGAGTTCATCTTTCTTGACCTGACTGCCGGTGGTAATCGGAAGGATTTTCTCGATCCAGCTTTCAGTGGCGGTGTTGATCCGGTAAACCAGCGTTTCATTCGGAGCCACCCTTCCCAACACCCGCAAAGTATGGCTCCAGGGAGCCTTTTCGACGGTCGCAATTTTAATGCCGATCAGTTGTTGCTTTTCCGGATTGATGCGAATCGTTCCCGGCGGCATATTGGCCGGAAGCGCCTTTCCTTTTTCCGGTTGCCCGTCTTTTCCGCTATAGACGGGTTCCAAAGCCATGCCGCAGGGAGCCATGCCCGGTTTTTCGGATTTGAAGGCCGGATTCATCGGATCGACATAATAGAGAATTTTACGTTCTGCTGATTGATTATGTTTACTTCCCCAATGCGTTATCCATGAGCCGGCAAGAAATGAGCCCACCACCACCACCAGAAGCAATATGATTCGTAAACTGGTTTTCATTTTCCGGCACCGCCCTGTAAGGTTATCATCCGAAGCAAGAGGTGATTCCGCTTGCATCCGCATCATTTTTGTCGATAAATCTTATCGATTTAAGGAATCTTTTCCATCGGGTGAACCCTTTATCCGGGCGGCTAAACACCTTAAATATTCATCAGGGAATGGATGATCAAAATCCTGTCCGGTTTTCGAAATAACATCCGTGCTCTTGTCCTGCGGCTCTTTTCACCGAACACTGCTTCTTAAAAATCCAGGCAGTCCGATTATTTCATGGTTAACCGGCTGCGCCGTGTCGGCGGAATTTTGAACAAGCTGTCCTAAGTGCCGTCTCCGAAATACGAAATAAATTTCAAAGCGCGCAGCAATATGATAGCTTTTCCCCCGCATTTTACTTACAGGAAACCACTATTGCTTCTGCCGGGTAGCCGCGTATGATACGTACGGATAAAATAATAAACAAAATGTATTAAGCATTTGTAGTTATTCCAGGAGGAACACGGCATAAGGAGCCGTCAGGTTTGAGGTTAAAGGATGAATAATAAGGAAGTGCGGATTCTGATCCTTGATGATGTGCACATCGATGCCGAATTGGTGACTTTTGAACTTGTTGAAGCCGGCATGGCTTTTAATCCTAAATACGCATCGGACAAGGCATCTTATATCCGATCCCTGGAAAATCAACAACCGGACATCATTCTTTCCGACTATTCCTTGCCTGGATTCGATGGCTTGTCTGCCATGAAGATTGCCAAGGAAAAGTATCCGGACGTTCCCTTCATTTTTGTCTCCGGCGCTATCGGAGAGGAAATGGCCATTGAACTCCTGAAACAGGGCGCAACAGACTATGTTCTGAAAGACAAGTTGTCCCGGCTGGCACCGGCAGTGACCCGGGCGCTTCAGGAGACGGAAGAGCGCAAAGAAAGAAAGCACGCCGAGGAAGAAAAACGCGAAGCAGCACTTTATGCCCGCAGCCTGATTGAAGCCAGTCTTGATCCCCTGATTACGATTAACGCCTACGGAAAGATCATGGATGTGAACAAAGCCACAGAATCAGCCACGGGCCTGTCCCGGGAAATGTTGATCGACAGTGATTTTGTAAACTACATCACAGAGCCGGTGAAAGCTCGTCAGGCTTATCTGGAAGTATACGAAAAGGGTAGTATTCATGACTATCAACTGGGCATTCGACATGTTTCCGGACGGGTAACCGATGTGATTTATAATGCATCGCTCTATCGAAACGAGGCCGGGGACATCCAGGGCATTTTCGCCGCCGCACGCGATATCACCGAACGGCTGGAAGCCGAAAAAAAGATCCTGTCCAATATTGAGATGCTCAGAACGCTTTCCGCGGAACTCGTTATGACGGAAGAAAGGGAAAGACGCCGCATCGCCGTTGATCTGCATGACAACATCGGACAAAACCTGGCCTTGACGAAAATGAAATTGAACGCTCTGCTGGAGCAGGTCTCGCCTGCCGGCTTAGCCGACCCGATCCTGGAAATCCTGGAGATGGTTGACCAGTCTATTGAGCAGACCAGATTGCTAACCAGGGAACTGAGTCCTTCGGTTTTATATGAGCTGGGTCTTCACGAAGCGTTGGGATGGCTGGGTGATCAGATGCTTGCCCAGCATGGCCTTCAGATCGATCTGAAAAATGATCTGAAGGCAGCGAAGATCGCCAGGGGCATCCAAATGTTTATCTATCGATCCGTACGGGAACTGCTCTTTAACATTGTCAAGCATTCTCATGCCGAAGATGCCCAAATCACCCTGCAAAAGTCGGGAGAAAGTATTCGGATCACGGTCAAAGATGAAGGCTGCGGCTTTGACATTATGGATATGGATCATCTCTTCAAGAAGAGCGGTGGTTTCGGTCTCTTCAGCATCCGGGAACGGCTTAACTATATGGGAGGCTCTCTGGAAATAGAAACCAGAAAAGGATGGGGCACCCGTGTCGAGATGATCATGCCGCAAAAGAAAAGAAAGAAAAAGAATTGACGGGAGCAAGGAAGACCATCAGATCGGTTGGCTCTGCCGGAGCCCGGTAATATCGCGTGTCACACCAATCATCCGGAGGGGCTTGTTTTTCTCATCATACAAACCGCGCCCCCTTGAGGCGACCCAGTGGAGGGTACCGTCTGGCCATAAGACACGCATTTCCACATCATAGCTTTTCCGCTGCTCCAGCGCCTGCGCCATGGCAAGACGGATGCTGTCCCGATCATCGACGTGTACCATCTCCAGGAAGACATCATAACATACAGGAGCATCCTCTTTGAGTCCGAAAAGGGCCTTACACTGATCCGACCAGACCAATTCCCCCCCCGGCAGATTCCAGTCCCAGATTCCCTGACCGGATACTTCCAGAGCCAGTTTCAGTTTCTCTTCGCAGAACCGCAGCGCTTCCTCGGCCTGTTTACGCAAGATAATTTCCTTACGTATTTCAGCCGTCCTCTCTTCGATCTCATGTTCGAGGGCTTTGTGGTCCACAAGGAGAGCTTCTTCCGCTTTCTTGCGTGCCAGGTGCGCCTCCGCTTCCGCCAGGGCTCTTTGCACGGCCGGCGCCAGCCGATTAAGCCGGTTCTTGAGCACATAATCTTTGGCTCCCTGGGTCAGAATTTCAATAGCCCGGTCTTCTCCGAGAGCACCGGTTACCAGGATAAAAGGTACATCCGGGCAACGCATCCGGGCTTCCGCCAGAGCATACGCGCCGTTATACTGCGGCAGGTCATAGTCGGAGAGGATCAGATGAGGAGAAAAGGATTCAATCTCCCTGATATATTCTTTTTCCGTCATCACTCGCCGGGAAGTAAATGCCAAACCTGCTTCCTGCAGTTCAAATTCTTCCAGGGCGGCATCGGTCGGCACATCCTCCAGGATCAGTATGCGCAGTTCCTCATTCATACTCTTTGTTCCTCGACAAATTGATTCATTCCATGGACCGTAACGCTTATCCATTTATGACACTATAAGAAGTTTTGTTCTGATAAGGCAATGATCATTAAATAGTAGAACATCCATAGGCATAAACTCCCAGATTGTCGGGAATTGATTTTTCGCGACCATTCCTTTAAAAGTGCAATTTCCGGAAAGCAATGCTTGATGGAATATTTTAAATATGCAAATATCCGCACGGTTACCGATTGAATCATGGCTGAAACAAAATTTTTTTTCGAAGGACAGAATTTTTTTATGAAAAAATCAGCGCCGGTTTTATTCGGACCCGGCGAAGCGGTAGTCGGCCTCATTTCCCTGATCGGGCTATTTATCGTCAGCCGTTACAGTTATCCTGTATTCCACACTATCGCCGAGCTGTTCAGTATCGTCATCGGGTTCAGCCTGTTCATGCTGATCTGGAATTCACGACGGATCATGGACAACAATTATCTCATCTTCATCGGTATCGCTTATTTCTTTGTGGCCGGTTTAGATCTCGTCCACACCCTTGCTTATAAACAAATGGATCTTTTTATCGGTTATGGGACGAACCTGCCGACTCAGCTGTGGATTGCCGCCCGCTATCTGGAGAGTTTCACACTCCTTGTCGCCCCCTTCTTTGTACTACGGAAACTGAAAGTCGGATGGATTCTTGCCGGATATGCGGCGCTGACTTTGATACTCCTGATATCCATTTTCGGAGGGAAATTCCCCGATTGCTATATTGACGGGATCGGCCTAACCCGTTTCAAAATCGTCAGCGAGTATTTGATTTCCTCCATTCTCCTTGCGGCTTTGATTTTGCTGATCATGAAACGGAAAAACTTTGACTCTAACGTGCTGGTGCTGCTCGTTTCATCGATTGTCCTCACCATCTGCTCAGAACTGGCCTTTACTTTCTATGTGGATTTCTTTGACATTGCCAATCTGATCGGACATTACTTTAAAATTATATCTTTTTACCTCATTTATAAAGCCATTATCGAAATCGGTCTGACCAAACCGTATCAGTTGATGTTCAGAAATCTTCAACACCGGGAGGAAGCCCTGCGTGAGAGTGAGGAAAGATATCGTTCCCTTTTCGCGAATATGTCGGAAGGCTTTGCCCTTCACGAGATTATTTGCGACGAACAGGGCGTGCCATGCGATTATCGATTCCTGGACATCAACCCCGCCTTTGAAAAGCTTACGAATCTGAAGCGGGATCAAGTTATCGGCAAATTGGTTACGGAAATTCTCCCTGGAGAAAACCCGATATGGATCAGACGATTCGGTGAGGTGGCCCTGACGGGCGAACCGATCCATTTTGATAACTATTCACCCATCCTCGAACGCCACTACGAAGTGTTTGCCTACCGGCCCGCACCCTGCCATTTTGCCGTCATCTTCATGGATATTACCATCCGCAAACAGGCGGAAATGGTC
>Ga0105104_10000322_pt1 | contig 36176 bp, 58 predicted proteins | sample PPLLaktember2015_3_FD_87034 | JGI IMG/M metagenome (GOLD analysis project Ga0105104, IMG submission 87034) | Freshwater sediment microbial communities from Prairie Pothole Lake near Jamestown, North Dakota, USA - PPLs Lake P7 Core (6) Depth... | ecosystem: Environmental > Aquatic > Freshwater >... | reverse complement strand
CCGTATCAGGGGGTCGCCGTGTTGACGTCCCCGCCCCGTCGCACCAAATATCTAGCGTGTGGCCTCGGCTGGCCCGTCGATACCAAAGTCCATTCGGATATTTTCTCTTGCTTCTCCGACTCCCGCTCAGCCTCGGCTTCTTTCGTGTGGGCTTCCATCATCGGAATTTCCCACGCCCAATTACGCAGGTCGCTATAGTACGCCTCATAGTCTTTTTTGCTCGCGAAACCATAGTAGCCCTTAGACTTGCGCTTCTTCATCACACACCCCGACGCGGCAGAAGTGTTGCGCCCCTCCGACGAGGATGGGTGCCTCTTTCAATCATCGCTGCCATCGAATTTTTGTAAACCTTTGGCTTTGCGGGCTCGGGGCGACGGCGCAGCCAATCAATCCCGCGTTGCCAGCCAACTCCAAGTTGGGATGCCTTAAGGCGCATCTTTGCCACCTCTACCTTCAAATCCTCGTCGCGCAAATCCATCGGCGTTATCTCCCGGTTGTTAGCGGCGGCCCTTCTTCTGGAAGTACTGCGTCTCGACGTACCACATCACCAAGAGTGCTCCGACGATACCGCCGAACACGCCCATCACAAAGGACAACAACCATTGTAGCATCGTCAATCTCCCATCAGTGCGAACAAGCAAATGACGATGCCGAGCGTGGCGCCAAGACTGGCACCGATGACGCCAACCCCGGAAAACACGGCAAGCGAATAGCTGATCATGCCGCTGGCTGCCGCCAGCAGAACCAGAAGACCGATCATCTTTTACATCTCCAAGATCGTCCGTTGTTGGTGTATCTCTTACCCTTACCTCTACAAATATCACCCCGCTCGTACTCACGTTTCTTAGTTCTTACTTTCTTTTTTGGTGGTTCCGGCTCCAGATATGGATGTGGAGGTATCTCGTCTGGAGCTCGATAATTGCGTGTTGGAGGCGGAGTGACGGTAACCCGCGGCTCCGGCTTCGGTGTAGCGATGATTGGAATTGTCTTGACTACTTTAACGTCAGGTGAACGTTGTTCAGGAACTAATTGTGGTGTTGGTTTAGCAATCAATGCTGGGCGAGACATCCGTGTTGTCGCGCCAATCGTAATGGCTGCCAGTATAGCAAGAGCCACTGATGCTCCAAGAACGAACGGTAAACGTGTAATCACTTGAGGGCCCCGTTATGCTTATAGCATATAGTGAAAGGGTCCTTGATGCAAGTGTTATTTTTGTAAAGAGAATTTAACCCATTCTTTGAACCACATACGGTAAGTTTCCCAGTCGATCTCTGCAATAACTTTCATTTGATGCCCGGTTGGAAGAGGGATCCAGACGTAGGTTCTGACGCGCCAAGGTTTCTTATTCTGTCTATAAGCAAGAACAGGAATCGTGTTAGTTTTTTCTGCGTCATTTACACATTGTTTCCACCAAGTATTGATACTGAGAGTCTCTTGCCGTTTGACTTCAACCGAAAGACCAAAGCAGTTGATCAGATCCTGACCCCCGATAGCAGTCTGTATCTGGTTTCGTTGAATAGTCTGCATTCCTGCAACACATTGTTCATTTGGATAACCTAATTCTTTCATTGCACAATAGATGCAATAGTTCATTGCATCGGCAACTTCCCGCTCTCCAGTCTTTCCTTTATTAACAACGTGAATCATCCTGTCTCCTTCATGGGTTCTGGTTCTTCGACCTCTGCACCTATGTCAATCAATATACGATGTGCTTCTTCAATATACCATTCATAATCTATATCGGAAGGTAAGGAAGTGGGCAAGATCATTAGCTCCCTTGCTCCATCAGATCTCGGTACTTTATTTCCAGACATGATATAGACTAATTCCCCTTCAACTCCAGTTGCATAGTACCATCTGACAGTGCGCCCGACATATTCGTTTCCTGATTGCTGAACCCGGGCAGCGCCCCCTCTAACAGTACGAACGCTAACAAACTTCGCCACATCAGTGCAAGCTCGTATTGTGTCTTCAAGCGGAATCTGTTTTGTGAGATAGTCGAGTACTGCATCTAAACAGATTTGCGATGTTGGATTTTTATGGAGTTGTTCAGCAGCGTACTCAGGTCTTCCATACGCCCCTTTAGATTTGATCTTTTCATCAGTCTTAATTGCAATGTAATTATTGACATCTCTAGAATATAGAGCTTTGAATTCTGATCCCTCGGTTTCGAAACGAGTATCAAATTCCCAAGTCTTAATGATTGCTTTCATTCTATCTTGAAGATGACGTGGGCATTTGATGACGATACCGTCTGTGTTAGCACTGACAACACGGATACCAGCAAGCTCCAGACGTTCGATTAGAAGCAGAAGCGTTAATTGCCCTGTAAGTGTAACCTGGAATAAAAGGTCTGGTGAATAAATGATGGAGTGCATATTACCCATCTTACCAAACACTCCGTTAACTACGATCTTCAAGGAATCAGCAATCGGTTTATTTCCAATTCTTTTTGCTTCGATACGCTTATTGACAATAGATCGATAGACTGAAAGAAACGGATCGCCAAGATGTTGTGGTGCTAATTCTAAATTCAGAATAATAAAAGGATAATAAGAGGTTACGTCTTTATCGAACAATAGAAATTGATCATCTGCCACATGGGCAACAGTCTGTTCCGAACTGTGTAGACCTCCAATGCCCATTCGATATATGGAACCGTTCATTTCGATCGGAAGATCTTTAATCTCTTGAGGCATAGTAACAGATCCGTGTACATTGACAATGAATTCAGCATTCGCAACCACATTCAATGCGTACTTCAATAAGTTGGATTGAAAGTTAAGATAGTAAGGAATCTTATATCGATAGACTGTACCAACTGGAACTATCGGCTTAGTTGGAAAACGCCCTGTAATTCTTTTGAGTTCCCTATTGATAACAGCTTCTGCAATCTGTGCATCAGATTTTGAACGCAGATCGATATTGAATTCATTACTTAATTCATAACGTAGTTCAATCTGTTCACGTAAACATTCACGTAATAGTTTGGTATTGAGAGTGTCGTTGACGCAATACCAACGAACAATGGTAATCTGATCTTCAGTTAGAATGGTATCTGGGTGGAATGGAAGATCCTGCATCTTCCTTGCATGAAGTCTACCGGCATATGTCTTTAGGCTTGCGAATAGGGGAGCGACTTCTATCAGATCAATATGATCTACACCGAACTTCTTCACTCTGAATATCTGGTGAAGTTGATGTGGATTTACATTGTTCTTAATCAAAGCATCTGATACATCTTTTAATGTTGATTCGACTTTACCAGCACATACGAAATAGCAGATTGTTAGATCGTAGTCGATAGAATTAAATCCTACTGTAAGGCAATTAGATAGAATCCATTGTAACCCCTCTTTCATTTCTGGAGTCTTAGAGTCTAGATAGAAAACTTTACCAGAGACTACATGGGTGAATACTGCAAGAAAATAATTTGAGAATACTTCCACATCGACTATAAGTTCATCCCGACTTTCTTTGATATCAAGTAGATCTTGGTATGTTAAAAATTCAACAGGGAATGCTCGAGCTTCTTCAAGTCCAGGTAAATGATCAATCCAAGTCTGTGCAGGAGGGGTACGTTTCTCCTGTTGAACCTTTTCGGGTTTAGGCGGCGGAATGTCGTTCCAGAAGAGCCCCTCGACGGGATTCTTAGGCATTCTTATCCCAGTACAGTACGGGTTGCGTCTTTCAATTCTTGAACTGCTTTCGAGTACTGTTCTTTAGATGTATCGTACGCTTGGTGAGCCCGCTCCAACGCTCTTTCATCCGTAGCCAGTTTCTTCTTAGCTGTAAGCAGATTGTCTTGGATCGTACCGAGATCGATCGTCTTACTCTTGGTCATTGCTTCCTCCTTTGGATATTAAGATTTTCCAGTTCTTCTGAGTACAGTAAGCTCCGACTCGTTCTACATTCCAACCAATCATATATTTTACAATAGGAGCTGCTTTAATTACAACATGATTCTTTAAGGTAACCCCGGCATAAAAATGTGGAGCGTCAATTACAATGAACATCTAACCCCTCATTCCAACGATTGCACCGCGTAGATTCTTTCCAAAGAATAGAACAGGGTCTGGATAGCGTGTGAAGTCTGCTGTCTCTGCAACTCCTTCAAGTAGACGGAGCATCTTAATTTGATAGAGTCCAGAGATACCCAACCCTTCTATTTCATAACAAGCTCCGACTTCTTCCTCAAGATGTGTTCGAAGAAAGCCATCCTTAAGATGGACACGAGTTAGATCATCTGAGAATTGAGTTATACTATCGAGCGCATGATAGAGTCTTGGATCAATGGGGGTCGGATTACTTTTCTGATCAAGCACTTTACTGATGTCTGGCCACTGTGCCACATAGAGTTGGGTTCTGATCCAACGCCCTTCATTGTAATGAAAAGTGATAGAGTTATCGTCAAGCTGAAGATGGGAGGGCGGTTCCCCAACACGGATGATTTCTTTAACCGCAGTGATTGGAATGTTCACCACAAATGGAATATCGATCGCGAGCCAATACTCGATCAGACAGACGTTGTTGGTAGCAAAGGCTGACTGCCCCCGTAGCAGAATACCATTGGTCCATGGGCGAGATGCATCGTTACCAACGAAGTCACTAATCTTCTGGAAGGAATCAAGTAGTGCAGCCCCATTGATATCAACGAATCTTCCGGTCGGCTCTAAGTGTGGTGTATCACCTTCAATAGTCTCAATGAATGCACGGAAGCGCCCACTCTGTACTCTCAAGCGACCTTTTGGAGTTAGACTAAGGATGACTTCTTCTTCACAATTTGCAATCGCTTTGACTAATGGGATTGCTTTTGGAGTACATACTAGATCTAGTGGGATCGGACTAGAGATAGCAAGGTTACCATTGAATGATCTTACAGTACCCTTTTCGATACGGAAGTGAGTCATAGCGGGGACGAAGTCCTTTTTAGCTACCGCACCCTGCACAAATCGCAATTCTTTGAGCATCAGAATAGTTCTCTTACTCGGCCTTTGTAAATTCCACCATTCACTGCGTCGACCATAGCATTGATTACTCCATAGCTCCAGAGGTTGTAGGCAGCCCTGCTTTCATACACTTGACTAAGTCGTTCATAAGTAAATCCTTTATCTTCAAGATGCTTTAGAATAACATCTTGTTCGGTCGGAGACAGAGTTGTGGCGTGCTGGCCAGCGTCATGCCGTTGTGGGCTCTTTTCTGAGACGTTGATTGGGCCCCAATCTGGAGTTTGAATGCCTCCGAATGCAGCAGTTTGCACCCAAGAAGATGAGTCACAGCTATACCAAGGATAGGCTTCCATGATTGGAATAGAAGTGATACCAAACCCATGCACTTTGAGGCGCGGCTTCCCGCTGCCGTCGACTAGATACTTATCCCAAATCCTATCAAGCCATTTCATAAGCTGCATCGACGAACTTCCAACCATACCACCCAGAGTGATATATTCATAATTCTGAATGTAGTGTTCGAGATAACGTTCATCCTCCCCGGCATGGAAACAAGGAAGCGGGCGAACCCCACGGGCTTCCATCTCGCATTGATTTCTATACGTCTGAAGTGGGTCTCCAATACCGTCAAGTACTGACGCCATCACGATCCCATCTTCAACACGAAGGATGTCTGTATTACGTTTAATGTATTCACAGTATTCGGCAACTGAAAGTTCTACTCCGAGTGTGTAAGCAGAAAATGCGCCCGAGTCTAGAAAGACCTGAGTGTGATCCTCACGCATGGCGTCAACGAATTTCTGTTTCTCGACGTAATGATATGATTCCAAAATATGCGGGACTGCATCGACTAATTTCTTTTCATGGTCAGTCAGATTGCGATATCGGCCGGAGTTTCCTCCAGCGCGATATCCGTTCGTGTAGATTGCAGCGAGATAGATCTGCATCTATTTCATTCCAAGGAATTCCGAGCGAGCTGCTTCTTCAGTCTTGAAGATACCTCGGAGAGCACTAGTGACAGTGTAATGCCCCTGTTGACATATTCCACGTGACTCCATACACAGGTGCCGAGCGCGTATAATGACACCACAACCCAAAGGGTTCAGCGTGTCATAAATGGCGTCAGCAACCTGGCATGTTAGACGTTCTTGAACTTGCAGGCGTCTCGAATAGATCTGAAGTAATCGACTGAGTTTACTCAGCCCAACGATAGCAAATTGAGGAAGATAACCAATAGTCGCAGTGCCAAAGAATGGAGCAAGGTGGTGTTCACAATGAGAATAGAATGGAAGGTCTCGAATAATGACCATCTCATCTACCCCCTGAGCTCCATCAACGAAAGTCTTAAGTACTTCGATTGGATCCATACTGTAGCCGGATGTCCAGAACTCCCAGGCCCGCGCCACTCGCTCAGGTGTTTCCTTTAATCCTTCACGATGAGAATCTTCCCCTCTAATATTCTCGAGGACACTCTTGAAAGCTGCGCTCAGATTTTCGCTCATGCCCCGCTCCATTGGTTTTAATTATAAACGAGATACTACACTTTTGCAAGCGGTTATTCCCATGGGAAAATGACCCATGTTTCAGATGATACTGAAAAGACAAAGTGATGCGGCATTAGAGCATTAGGTTTCTTACTGACAAGAACCGCCGCAGTACTGTGTGGCCAGACTGGCTGTATCGCTTCCATTGTGGTACCGGTGTCTAGGATATCATCGACTATTGTCACATGTTTGGTATCCGCGTTGCTCATAATGTGAGTTGGAATATTTAGAGTTAGCTTACCGCGCTTAAGATCTGAATTATAGCTACTCGCTTCAACCATAGTCATCGGTACGCCTAAACGATTTGAAAGCATTACAGCGGGAATCAAACCACCCCGTGCGATACCTATGATTAATTTTGTCTGACGCAGTTGTGGTATTAGATTGGATATTGCTAGCTCAATATCATCCCAAGATAGTCTGAGTTTATCTGCCATTATCCGGCTCATAGGTTGCTGAGTTGGCACCATGTTCACGGACTCTCACTTTCTGTAACCGCACTCTTGGGGTGTGATTGTGTTCATAAAGAAAGCGTTCTGCAGCTTGAAATGCCATCTTAGCGAATGCTTCTGTACCAGTAGCTTCAACGACTATTACATCAGCGATTCTTGATTCATTGAGTTGCATAAGAGCCTCGAGATAAGGATCATCACGAGCTATCAAAAACTTATGATCAAAATGTTCTTCAAGCCATTTTTTGATTGGTTTTAGCCCACCGTAGTTTATGACCCATCCATTCTCATCTAACTCGCTGCAACTGAATGTGAAATCAAAAGCAAGAGGGTAGCCGTGAAGATAAGAGCAATGAGATTTTGCTCGCCACTGACGAAAGCAGACTGATAAACCCAAGTTGTGGTCATAGGATTTCGTGCATGTGAAAGTCATCTAAGCCCCCTGTGAGTTAGCGTATTGAATGACTTCCGGAAGTTTATTAATCTCGAATGCAGTTCTACGCATGAAGCAAGGCCCGCATGTACCACAATGAACTGGTCCCGCGCGATAACAACTCCATGTGAGATGGAGTGGAGCTTTCAATTCATGCCCGTAAGCAACAATCTCATGTTTCATAAGATCCCCGACAGGCATTTTAATTCTGACATGCCTTCCATCACCTACTGCGAAAGGTAATAGACCATCAAACCGCTTTATGAATTCAGGTTCGTTATCGGGATAAGCGCCTGCTTCTTCTAGATTGTTACCAAGTACGATTGTACCGATTCCTTTAGCTTCAGCGAATGCGGTCGTCATTGCAAGCATCACAAGATTACGAGCCGGAACCCATTCATGTGCAAACTCGGCTCCTGCTTCTCCTCCTGCGATCGTACTATCAGAACGTAGCAATGGTGAGTCTTTTGGATCGTAGATATTCATTGGGATAAGATGTACTGGTACTCCATAATAATCAGCTACTGCTTGAATTGCTAATACTTCACGGGCTTCTGCGCGAGACCCATATCGATAATGAATTAGTTCAATCTCATATTTTTGTGCTTTCATTGCCGCCGCAGCTACAACACTGTCCATTCCTCCGCTACAAATGATGAGAGCTTTATTACCATAATCAGGATTGTTTATAAGAGGATGACTATAGTTAGTTCCAAAGGACCAACAAGAATAAGGTGTCATCATTTTTGGAGCAAAATTCGAAGGAAAATAATCAGCCGAACTTGCAAAGTAGATTGTATGATCTTGTCTTGTGTACCAGATGGGTCTGTAGTTACAGGCGGCCAATATCAGATCTGGATGATTGTCATGTGTGGCTAGAATTGCATAGCTTCCTTTGAGTTTAAGAATGACATCTCGAAATATTAATTCTGCATGTCTTCGATTTGTAATATCACCAGCAGCGGCAAGTAATTCAACAATCGCTGCACTATCAATTCTAGTTATATATTCTCCAGTTCGTAGTTCTTTATCATTTGCGATAGTTCCATTATGGACGATGTTCCATTTATTGAGTGAGTAAGGTTGTTGGTCCTGGTTAGTTTTATTCAAGACAAATTCTGTTGTAGGTTCAGCGCGGAAGTTACCAATCATAGTTCCAGAATTCTGGTTTCCTTCCCTAGCGAAGAGTGTACCATTTATCCACCATTTAGATCTTTCAATAGATTTATGGTTATGCTTTAATCCGTTACTCTGATTAATATGATATCCCCATCCGTCGCGTCCACGTTGATGGCTCTTACTTCCAATGTAGCTGATATTCATGTTAATCAGATCGCGTTCAGCTTCAATAGTTCGATCGACCAGAGCTCCAATGATTGCACACATTCAGGGCGCTCCCACATATTTGTGAATCTGAAGTTGAAGTCTATATCCATGCTTCATACAGGATTCTTTGACCGCCACAATGTTGCGAGCATTGTGTTCAGGGTCTCCTGTATCCATGGGTTGTAGATAGATTGGCCTATCCCAATACTCTGGTGGACGCGCAAGCTGAGGACTAGCCGTGTGGCCGAGAGCGCGGATCGGAAGTCCATCTTCTGGATTCATACTGTCTGCATCGAGGACGTATTTCAGACAGCAGCAGTGGCGAAGTATTTCAGGATTGATCTTTCCAGTCTTTGGGCTACAGACAATGTAGACGCCGTGATAATGATCCATTCGGGGGTATTTAGAATAATGATAAAACGAACTAGGGGGAAGAGTTCCGTTCGATTCAATCTGAACGAGATGTCTACGATCGTCAAGATATTGAAGCAACTTAGTTAGATTCTGTCTGAAAGGTTCCCCGCCTGTGATGACTACAAGTCCTTTAGGCGCGATTAGGGAACTGACATATTCTGCAATTACTTCTGGATGTCCATGTCGGCGCCCCTGAGTGTATTCAGTATCGCATCCGGGGCATTGCAAATTACATCCAGCTAATCTGATAAAGACAGCAGGGAATCCGCTGAATGGACCCTCACCCTGAATGGTATAGAAGATACTATGAACATCGAGCAATCCCTCAGGATGCTCGATCGACTTCTCGATTGCTTGTTGGTTTAGCATGTCTCTCTCCGGGAGGTGGCCCCGGGGCTAAAGTTCCCCGGGGCAGGTTTCGGCGAGACGATTGGTTACGCGGTAGGCGCCGCTGGCTGTGGTGCCGGAGTAAGAGGCGCGGCCGGCTGAATGGTACCAGACAGACCGTGGAATTTCTTCCACCGAGGATACTCAGCCTTGACGTTGCCCTCGTTCAGCTCGCTGCCCTTCTGCATCTCTGCGCGGATTTCTGCCGCAGCGACAGGAGCACCCTTAGCCTGGGAAAGACGATCGAACAACGCCCAGGCCTTGCCGCACTCGCCTTCCGGATTCGGCCGACGAATTCCATTCTGCTCCGGCTGCTTCTGTTTCTCTTTCTGAGCGACCTTGGCAGCCTTCTGCTCATTTCGAGCAAGCGTCGCGGCTTCTTTGCGAGCCTGCTTTTCGGCTTTCTCCTGAGCCTTCAGAGCCTTAGCAGCTTCCTTGGCCTCAGCAGCCGCCGCCTTCTCAGCCTCCTTGGCTTCCTTGGCCTGCTCGCGTTGTAGCTTCTTCTGAGCAGCCGTATCGACTGCTAAAGGGGTCTGGGGTGCAGCGGGAACAGTACCAGCGGACGGAGGGGCAGCCCAAGCGGGTGAGTCAGTCATGGAGGATCTCCTTTACTCCTTGTTACAATGGAATAACATAATGCAAAGCGCCGGCGATTGCAAGGACTATTTTTGCCGAAAAATAAAGACAGAGTGGAGATTAAACTCCACCCTGTCTTAGTGTATATCAACTTTAGGAGATCATCTCCATTAGCTTGTCTTTGACTTGATCTTTCTTTTTGCCGGCTTCACCCAGCCAGCTATTGAACAAGCGAGAGTCCCTTGAGTTCCCCGCCATATGATCCGCCCAGTATGTGACTCCGTTGAGCACTCCCCATCCGTTTCCGGGAGTAGCTCCAGGAGCTTTTTCCGTTGCCCAGAGGACTTTCTGTAGCTTCGATGAACGCGCGTCCGGCTCATTGATGAGCTCCTCAACATTGTGTTGAGTACCGTTCGGCAGTGCAGGTTGAAAGAATTCTGCCAGCACGCGCACGGTATCATATTGGCTCATTTTTAATTGTTGAAGAGCCATAGCATCGAGTTCCATTCGAGCGATCTCATTTTTCACCATCTGCACGGAGGCCTTGGCAGCAGCGGTGTCGAAGTTGTAAGTGTGGTTCTGACGATACTCGGCATTCCTACCCTTAACTCCACCAGCCATCGCTAGCGTATTGGCGCATACGACTCGCACTGATGTGGTTCGGAAAGTGATGGACTTTCCAACTTCGTGTGGAGATACCAAAAGCATATAGGCTTTCACATGATCCCTACCCTGGAGAGAGAACCCTGCGGAAACGCGCGCCAGTGCCCACACAACCTTTCCGCCGCGGAGTGAACCAGCTGTCTCCAATGTACATCCACCAGCTTTCGTATACTCTCGGAAGAAGTTCATTGCATCCTTGTTCTGGAATGGACGCCACCCCATGCCAGTTACAGTCAGAATCCTCTTGTCCGTGGAGCGGACTAGAGCTTTCCGATCGACTGGTACTTGTTTCCCGTTGATGTTAATGAAGCACGGAACTTCTTCGACAGTCCAGTCAAGTCCAGCAGCGACGAGCATATCTTCGCAGGTCACGTGGCCTTCAACTTGATTACCAAGTCCATGCCAAGGAACTTGGTGCGCCCAAGCCATTGTTTCTACTTCGTGCATTGATAACTCCTTGATGTGAATTGCTACTGCCCCAGTATTAAAGCACAGACACCACAATGATGCAAGCCTTATTATATATCGTAGCACAGTTCTTTAGGGATTCCTCCGGATGGATAATTTCTTTTGAAATGAGTGAAATAAATATTATTGATGGTGTTAAGTTGATCAAAAGATGGAGGTTTTTGTTTTGAATAAACACGATTATGATTTCCATCGATATGTTTGACATCATCCCATTTTCCACATCCTGCAATATATCCTATGTTCACTATACAGTAATTTAGAATATATGGCCATTTGATAAAATCTTGCTCACGCACAAGTCGTTCTTGATGAAGACCTTTAGAATCAGCTCTGATAAATTTTTCAGTTCTGAGTACGGATATCCATAATTCTGGAGGATTATATTTAAGCCACGATTCTGGGTCTGGTTGAGTTGGTTTTCCATCAGCAGCCCAGAAACGAAATGGTTCTCTAGACTTTGCTGGCAAAGGTATTTGCTCCTTCTGAATCTCAATCCAAGGAGCTGTGAAGAGGGGGCTCTTAAGACATGCCACAAGTGGGTTATTCATTGAAGTCTCCTGTTGTTAAGGATTTAGTAAAACACAATTCATTTTTTGATGCAATAGGTTATGTTTGTATAGGCAGGTTGTTGTATGTTTATTCAGACTCGTCGTATTCAATAATCTCGACTACCAAATAATAGACTTGTGGCTGTCTTACTCTGAATATTAACCAGACGATAAGCCAGAAGATAAACAGTAGGATTAGGAATAAAAGAATCATTTCAATCTTCCTCAATAGGTTCGTCAGCAATGTAACGTTGACGGATATCGTGTCGATAACCTTTCATTCTCTTTACCTGACACTTGCTGCAAGTGTAACAGAGAAAGATTCCATAACCGTCATATTGAGGATCTGCATCTTGACCTGAGCCGCATGGGCATAGTCTAAGTCGACGCATTTTGCTTCTCCAGTTTCCAAAACCCGTACACGCATCTCGTACCATTACGCGATGGATCATGTGTATCGTGTATTACTCCATTGATGACTGCGGTGAGGTGTTTACTAACACGAACAACCAATCTCCCCATAGGAAGCTCATTATCTTTTAAATGAATACGGCAACCAGTGCCGATATTCATAACCGGTGTCCATATAAGATTTTGATCAATCATATAGCGTTTGAATAGTATACTATTGATATGAATACCATTACTGGCGCTATGGATACCCGCTGATGTTCTTCCTCTAGTTTTGGGCATTATGAAGTTAATCCAAGCTAACTGAGCATAAACTCTATGATAGGGTTGCTCAGTAACGATAGCAATAGCTCGAGCTGCACAGTCGCCTGCTTTCCCTTCGAATCCAGAAGCCTTACGGCCCCCATCATTTTTGATGTAATGAATCATATTTGTTTCTCTGCACAGTCAGGGCAACGACGACGTAGTTCTATAGCTGAAGCTATCGCATTCACTTTCCCTACTCCAAGTGTATCAACATACAGTAATGGAGACTTGTGATTGTAGCCACGAGCTATCATTTCTTCAACTAAAGCTTCATGTCGCAATGCAATCTTAGAAGTATCAACTAACCCACGACTTACATAGCCAGCCAATGACACACCTTTCTGAATTGTACCAACGAACATATGTAACTCGACATGTTCACCTAATAAGTGTTTTCGACACAGGATTTTAGGATCGACCATCCACATTCGCATCATGACTCTCCTTTTAGATTTTTAAGTTCATCTTCCCACTCTTCTAGATCCCAATCAAGCGGCTGATGTTGTTTTTCCCATGCGCTGATCTTGCGGCTTAGACGCTTACCGAGATCGTCCCAGTTAAATTCTTTACCAGCAATCGAAGCTTCAACAGCTTTGCGCCAGGCCTCTGGAGTTAACGACCAAGTACAATCGAACTGTGTGACATAGATGCGGGTCATAACTTGTGATGTTTCCTTGTGAACGACAATACCATAAGCATAGCATAAGCCCCCGTGTGATGCAAGCTGACTTATGGCTCGCTGGGCATAACCCTCCGCAATCAACCTATTGAAGCTTTGATGGTGATGATCGGCATGTTATAGGTCGTGTGCCTCTCCCTACCATCTGAACCCAAAGTCGATCCGAAGCAACCTCTTCAACGAATGCACGCAGCTCTGCAAGTGCTCCATTGTAGAGAGTCAGTGCGTTGTTAACATCGGCGCGAAGTTCTTGCTCACGATTATTATATTCTTCAATCGATGCACCTAGCTCACTATAGGTATCCCAAAGACTCCTCTTAAGTTTTTCGAATTGGTTCTCTTCACCTTTGTTCAGTTTGAAGGCCATGTGTTCCATCTCCATTAGAATGGTATATCTATGTCGGATTCTAGGATCTTCTTGACGTTAGTCAGAGGGGTAACAATCGAGGGAATCTCATCTGACATTTCCTCCGTTCCAAAGGCAGTGCCATCGAAGCAGAGGGCCATGATCTCTGGGTACGGCTTCTTGTTGACCCAGACGCGAATGTGTGTTGGATGATTAACCTCTTCCAGACGTTCAAGAGCTTCGTTCACTGTGGTTGGAATTGTCGAAGTCGGATTGTGCATTCGCACTCTCCACCAAGCCTTAGAGCGACGGTTAGAATAGGCGTTACTGCTCTCGAACGTTACGAACTCCGTGTACATCTTTAGACCACAGTAGTAAGAGACACGCAACGATACTGAACCCCCTTCAATCTTATCGTGGCGCACTGCACTAATGTGATCCACTTTAAAGATCTTTGTAATCGGCAGCTCTCCCTTTAGAGGGCTGATAGAGCTTGCCGCGGGAACGATATTGATCTGGATGTGGAATTCATTTCCACAATGTGGACAGACCCGGATGCTGGCATGAACATAAGTTTGACAGATATCGCAGAGCTTAACGGGGGCTGGGCGTGTTCCCTTCGACTTAGGGGGTTCCGGAATCACAGGGTCATTGATTGGTCCCAGGCGGCGCGTGTTACCAGCATAGTCTAGAACAAGACAGTCGAGCTTGCCGCTTGCTTTGATTGCAGCAGTACGCTGGTCAATTGTCTCGGTCCTGTAGCCTGGCGGATAGATAGGCCGCGTTCCGCGCCCAAGCATCTGAACCCAAAGCACAGTCGACATAGTTGGTCGCAGCACAACAATCATATCAACTTCTGGATCATCAAATCCAGTTGTTAGAATGTTGTTATTAACTAGTACTCGAATCCGACCTGCCCTGAAGTCAGCGATTGTCTTATCGCGATCTTTGCGCTTACTATGAACGCAACCCGCAGAGATTCCCATCTCGTTTAGGATCACAGTGATGTGTTCCGCATGTTCAATGCCCGATGCGAACACTAACCACTTCTTACGATCCTTACCAAGATCGATAGCTTCTTTAAGAGCCGCGACAGTGACTTCGTGTTTGTCGACTGCGACTTGTAGTTCCTTCTCAACAAACTCCCCACCGCGCAAGTGGACTCCGTCTACATTAAGCTCGGTCTTGGGTTTCTTCGGGATCAGCGGGACTAGATAGCCCTCTGCGATCAGCCTGTTGAAATTGTGGTAGTTTGTGATATCGAAGCAGAAGTCCGTAAAGATACTCGGACTTAACGATCCATCCTTATTTAGATATGGATCAGTTATCAATCCGTGCCCCATACGCCAGGGAGTAGCAGTAAGTCCAATGGCGCGAATATTCGGGTTAATCTTCGATAGTGCTGTTATGAACGTCTGATACATCGTATTGCCGCGTGGGCTAACGAGATGGACTTCGTCAATGATGACTAAGTCTATATGCCCAAATAGCTCGGGTTGCCTCCACACAGATGCGATGCCCGCAAACGTAATGGGCTGTCGAGGATTCTTTTGTCCGAGTCCGTCGCTGTAGATTCCTACAGGAGAATCTGGCCACAGAGCTACCAGCTTGTTATAGTTCTGCTGAATCAGTTCCTTAACGTGAGTCAGCAGCATAATTCTTTGGAACGGGAAGATCCAATAGACACCTTGCAGAAAGCGAGCATTTACGATAGTCTTGCCGCTGCCTGTTGGCATCGCAATAATTGGATTTCCAGTCTTGTGGGTCGCGAAGTACGCCCATATACTTTGGACGGCTTCGGTTTGATACTCACGATCTACAAAGGGTGACACGACTTGCTGCTCCATTAAAGCAAGTATAGCATAGATTCCCTTTTGATACAACTATTCTTTACATTCAAAGATTACCTATAGTATTCTGCCATCTTATAGAGAGGGCATCCTTCAAGTTGTTTTTCTTTTGATAGAATCATACTTTGAGTTGGATATGTACAGCGCCACTTACCTTCTGGTGCGATCTGAGAGTACTTGCATGTGCGGCAGTTTCGATCGGGAGGTCTTTTCATATGGCAGACAGGCTTATGCTCACACCATGTGCATTTCCAATATCCTGGTGATTCACTAATCTTGTTCGGGGGCTTTGTTGCCTGAATCAATTTTTCTCCTCTATCAATGTATTGATCTGCATGTTCTGAATTGAGAGTAAGAATCTCAATATACAAATCATCAGTATTTTTATTGACTGCCATATAGAGGCAAGCTGCAACTCCCATCTTACGCATATAGATCTGTGCCTGAACAAAGTGTTCAGGTTTAGCTTCACGAACACCTTTACCTTTAAAATGACTTTCTCCAATTAGATATTCCCGCCATATCTTAAGAGGTCCCGCTAATTCGATGAATGACGTTTCACTATGAGTTTTACATTCAAGAAGAGCGGGGCTACTATTATAATGTGTAACGCCGTCTCCACTCCCTCCACCGTGTCCATCTCCAAATTGAATATGAAATTGTTCTCCATTTACATCTTGTTGATAGACAGGCATTCCTATCATAAGAAGCATTGCAATGAAACGAGCTTCTTCAATATGGCCTCGATTAAATAAACGAAGTATACGTCCATTAAAAGCTGCTTTGGTTGCCCATCTAAAACTATACCATACTGCACGACCACAATCCTGACCAAGCTGGGATGCTCCAAGATGACTGCGATGCGATTCCTCAGTGTCCCGATATGCATCTGACATATGAGGAAGCACCTTGCCAAGCCAACTCCTATATGATGCTCCTTGGTCAGCTTGAATAGCTTTATCGATAGCGAGGCATAGATCAACTGCAATATGGACTGTCATTTTCAACCCCTATCGAAAAAAATTACGGGGGCCCCCAATAAAGGAAGCCCCCGTGAGTGGTTACGCTTGCCCCCGTGCCCACGGAGGGGAAGCATTCTGAGCTGCCTGAACTTCAGGGGAAGGAGGGGGTGCAGCGGGGGGAGCAGTAGCAGCAGGCGGAGTGGGTGCAGCGAACCCAACGGGTGCGGGTTGTGCTGCGGGTGCTGGGTGGGGTTCAGCGGGTGCTGCCGGCTGTCCCCACGGCTGCGGTGACTGGGGCTTCTGCCATCCGCTCGGAGGAGATCCATTTGTCATAGGAGGAGCTGGCGGAGCTGCATTTGCAGGCGGGGGAGGCAGAACTGGCTTCGGAGGAATCCATCCAGTCGGCGCTGCGGGTGCCGACTGTGTTGACATCTGTGGTGCTGCTGTTCCAACTCCACCAGTAGGCACATAGTTGATAGGCTTGTAGCTCTTGATCTCCGCCTGGTCGTCATACTGACCCGTGGGATCCTTTCGAATCTTTACGCGCCCCTTCAACGGGAGATTATGGAGCTGTTGGCTGTCCTGAAGATAAGGTATGCTGACAGCAGCGCAGATAGCACTGAGTTCGCGATTTGCGATCTCCATTGTCTGAATGTTGGTGTGTCGGATGTTCAGACCATTGAAGACCTTGCGACCCTGCTGGGGTCCATCCATAACAGAGAAACGCAGAACCAGACGAAGATGATTTGGATTGCCGTCCTTCGTCGGAACGACATTCGATTCATCAATGATGAAGTTATACCATCCTTCCGGAAGTACATCACCATCGAGAGGGGTATGCTTGGTTGGATCGAAGTTAAGTTGAACCATCGGGTTCCTCCTACTCGGCTGCGGGTTGAAGGGTTAGTTGCGGGATTGTCATGATCTTGCTAAAAATGTAGTGCAGATGCGGGGGCTCAGTAGAGGATAGAGATCCGCTTCTGTCTTTCGCTTCGTATTGAAGATCAGGTTGGGTCTGCAAGAAACGGAATTCCTTTCCCTGCTGATCCTTTCCTATTCCAAGTCTGAATACTTCATCAAAGAAATAGGGGAGCTTGGGCCCAAGTCTAGCACCCGGCATCGAGGGGCCGTATTTAACGATACCAGTTAGTTCATCCTTCATCGGCTCCATTTTTGCTGAGACGAACACGTTCTTGCCTTGGATGTCTCGGAACCCCCGAATGAGAGGTTCCATTACATCGATCAGTTCCATATAGGCTGCTCTGCCGTCCTTAGAAGTACCTTTGGCATTGTTGAGAACCACTTCCCCAATCTCGCTGATGCTATCCAGCGCGATGCTTTGGAAGTTCTTCATTTCCAAACTCTGGACACACCAGGCGTAGGCATCACGTAGATCTTGCAATGTCTGGACAGTAATGATCGGAACATTGTAGCAGATGGAAGTATCATCTCCAAACAAGCGCCGCAGATTAGCTTCACGGAGAGATAAGGCACCAGCTTCTGCAGAGATTAGAACGGGGGCCGGGAGTGTGGCAGTGAGAACTGTTTTTCCAACTCCCGAACTTCCGTACACAAGCGCCTTGATCCCGTTGGCTAAGGATTCATCAGCAGCGGTAGAGAATCGAAGTGTCATTTTCCAGTGCTCCCTTTCTTCGGAATCATGATTTCTAAACCCGGCATTCCCGGCTTGATCACAAGTATCTGATCGAACAAGTTCCGCTCTTCGTCTGTTAGAGTACGATACTCTTTCAATGCAACTTCGGGTTTCCACTTGATCAGTTTGTTGAGATCCAACTTGGGCAAGTTGTTGTCAGTTTCCAGTGCTTTGCCCAGCTCCTCGAGCGGCTCCAGTTGCACAGTGCGGTTGAGGACGTGCGTCGCCTTAGCTACGGCGCCGGTTCCGTCATTGATGGGGTAGGTATTGACACCTTCCTGTGGATCGGGAAACAATCCTGCCACAATAAACTGCCGAAGAACGATTTCTTTGTTCTTCAGCTTGTCGAGCTCCTCCTTCACAGCGTACCATTCTTTGAGGTGCTCAACGGTGACTTCGCGTTCTGGAATTAAGGCCATCTAACTCTCCTATGTTAGTGTGCAGATAACATTGTATAGCATGGCCTATGGCTAGATGCAAGCATCAATTAAGTTCCTTTGACCCAATAAAGATCTCCAGATACCATTCCTTTTTCCATGGGATCCCTAATCTCTTTAAGTCGTCCTATCTGAATAAGAGTTTGAATTGCGCTTTTTAATTTTCTATCATCAAAGTTACCATCAGTTTTGAAAGAAGGTATGTTTTGCATTCTTTGTCTGATATAACTATATGGAATTTTTCCAGAAGCTTGTAATTCTGCTTTAATTTTATAACTTCCTGAGACTGCTCTATTTAGATAATCATCAATGATTTTTTCGAGTTTCTTAGTTTTAACATCGTCACCACTTCCCAGATCTCCAGCTTCTTGTTTAGTCTTAAAATTATTTATATCATTCATTACCATTCGTTCGAAGTAATCCCAATGAGCTTCTGTGACAAGTGGTGATGTAACAATTCCTTGTGATGACGGTGGGGGTGTATCTAAAATTGCTGCAAGAGTTGCTAGGACGTTAATTCGATCAAGAGAGCGAGACCACATATGATGTTCAATATCTCCATTTCTAGTAAGAACAGCTTTATTATAATTTTCACTACAATATCTACGAAAATTACTATGTCGAATATAAGCTTCTGAATCTAATCTAGCAATAATAGGATCTCGTTTCTGAGTAGCAATTAGATCAGCAACTCTAGCAAGAATAACTAAATAATCTATAAATTCAGAATCAACTGCAAAATCTACATTTTCATTCATATCACCACGAAGGCCTTTATATTCAAAAATATTAAATCGTGAAATGAATCCATTATTAAGAAGAAAACTAGTGATGTTTTCAAAAACTTCTGGAGTAGTATCACCGAGAATACTATATGCTGGAGATTTAATCGAAAGTACATTCTTAGTAGAATCACTATAAATAATTGAATTCGATATTGAATTAGGTCCTGATTTAGAATGTATGTCAAGCATTACGGACATAAGACCTTGCATATTTTCATCGCGACCGTTCGAAAATCTTTTTATTAATGCTCCGAATTCTGCCATAATTTGAGCAAACGATGCTCTTGTTGGATTAAAATGTTTCACAAGTCCCTGCCCACTTGCAAAATGTCCAAAATGAAAAAAGTCTTTGAACATAGGAAATTTCTGTTCACAGATTTTAACCAATCTAGAAATACCTTTTTGCATTTCTTCTTTACCCATTCCAGATGGGGCTACGACAAGATTATAGGTATTCAATCCTGATGATGTAGATGTATTCCAGGCTCTCCCACAGATGCCTGACATCACAGTAATTGCAGCGGCTACTGAGAATTCAAGATTTGGATAGATCGATCCTCGATAGAAATAGTGAGCTAGATATCCAAGTCCCCCGGGTGGAAATCCAGGCTGTATATATTCATCTTCCTCCTTTGGTTGAGGTTCAGCATCAACAGTATAATTGATTGTCTGATTAGAATAATCAATTGTTTGTTCCGAGTAGTCATAAACAATAGTTCCAGAAGCAGTTAGACGAGCTTGCTCAGCATCATATTTTGCAGCGATAGCTTCAGAACTACGCTTCCCCATTTCGATGTCAATGAGCTCGTTCTGACGAATGTAACGAGCATGGCGCAATGTGCGAAGGATGTAATCATTTCTGTTTGCCTTAGTTCTTTTTCCAAGACCAGACTGACGGAACAAGCGGTGGACTTGTTCATTAGAAGGAGTGAAACGAACAAGATGAATCATTAAATCAAGATCGCCTTCAGACTGTGAAGGGTGATTAAGTTCACGCCACATTCCTTGCCAGAGCATCTTTGCATCATCAATCTCCCATAGCTTTCTACCAATGTCTTCATCACTCTCGAGTTGTGGAAGCTCTTCGAGAACGATTTCACTATAGTCTGCAGACATGGGCATCTGACTAATCATATTAGTCAACTTGTCCTGTCTAGATTCCAACTGCTCTTTTAGATGTAGAACGTTGCCAGTGCAGATCATAAATCTATTCTGACTATAGATCTCTACTCCGTCCCGCTTGCGACCGAGACCAATGCTTCCCTTACACCAGATGTGAATCCCGTTACCCCCAATTGATCTCTCTGTGTAGCTGTCGAACGAATGAACAATGGAATCGAATAGATCAAGTGACTCTTTTGTAGTATTGGGTTTGACATCAAGATCGATACATGTGATATCATCCCCTTCCATAATAACAAAACCGATTGCTAGACTATACGTCAGAGCCACAGTAGTGGCTTGTTCAAACGTCATCCATTGTGAATTGAGATGCTTCGAGACAGAACCATTGTAGAATTGGTTGTCTCTATAAAAGAGAGGCTTTTTATCTGGACTTGCAACCAACCATTGCTTTTTCAGCCGCATCTCCATAGGGAGATTTCGCCATTGAACCAGCCGCGGATCGTCTGTCATTGCAGCCCCGTGACGACGAATGAAAGCGATAGGGAAGACGCAAACTATAGCACATGAAGATGGGGTGGTCAAGCCCCTAAATGTGGGGTTCAACCGTTTTGATAGTCACAAGCCCCTTTTGCCAGCGACCAAGTTCGTTAGAACTAGTTGTCATCTTTATCGAATGCTCGTCATTAAGAACCTTCATAATTTTCTGACGTAGCTGGAGTATAGTTGAAACATCTTGGGGCTGCCCCGCTTCTTCCCACATCTTTGTCGCCACATTATGGATAATTGGTCCCACAGATCCGCGCGATGCAGTTCGGGGTCTAGGGGGAAGAGGTGGAGGGGGAACGCTGACTGTAGAGAGCACGGTAGTTAGTTGCGGGAGCTTGCTAGGTTCGAGGCGTAGTCCCTTAGCCATCGCGGCTCGAAGCTGCGTCCGCAGAGACAGAATAGCTGTGGCGTCCATTTTAGTAGGACCGAGTGGAGGTTCCAGCTTCATCCAGACGTAAAGCCGCCGCAGGTTAATCTCTGTCCAATCGCGTTGGCTGCCTAGGAATAGCGGATCGTCTATTCCCTCGATTTTAAAGCTTCGAATATTAGCTAGATGAGGAGGAAAGTTATTCTCATCGAAGAGTAATTCCTCGAAAGTAGCAGCCGTATGTAGAATTCTGATGTGTGTCATATCAAATAGGAATTTCATTTTTGATCCTCCGGAAGGAAGAAATCTCCGAACCAACAAAACCGATAGTCTGGACATTTTTCTTGAACCATTTGCCTAGCGGTAACAAGATTCTCAGCTATTACTTCTCCCCTATAAAGCATTTGAGGATATATAGGATGTTGCATCATTATCACATATAACTTTTTCATGTTATCCCAACTGATCATCGTCGCTTACCTAATGACGGTAGTCCACCAGAGACAGTATCAATACTGGTTCGTTTTTTGGGCTTGTATTTCTTTATTAGATCTTTGAGTTTTTGGCGTTCTTTGTACCGGTTGAGAGCCTGTTCTTGTTTCCAACGCTCGTATTCATTCTTGTTCATCATTTCACTACTCCTTACTGTAGCTTTTTCCGGATCGAATGTTTGAAATTATTGTATGTGATACTCCATATATTTCAGCTAATCTTGTTACAAGTCCACGTGATCCAGTTGCTTCTCGAATTTCTTTTATATGTGCTGCTGGCAATATAGATCGTCCGTTTCGTGTACCTTGATTGGATCGACCATGATCAACTTTATCAGCTTCGTTTTCTTTACGAGTACCCCATTGGAGATTAGATAAACGATTATCTGTAGGATTACCGTTAAGATGACGACTTTGAGCACCTTCTGGACGGGGACCTCGAAAAGCTGTTAGAACTAACGAATGTACATATAGATAACGATTACCTTTAGCTATCGCCATATATCCAGTAGCCATTTGAGTTAGAATACGCAATTCTATTTTCATAGCAAATGTGCCTTTCATTCTTGCTCCAGGTAATGCTCGTACACGTCCCTCATCAGAGATCTGATGTAACGACCAACCTTCAATGTCTTTCCATTGTTCAGTCATTAGTTTGTCCTTTCGAGATTTCATAGTCGTGCAGAACAAACCCAAGGGAAGTATCCCCACGAACATGCTCACGAATCCAGATGTGCTCGCCCGGATGCCAACGGTCCTTGCGGAAATGTCCCCGTACCTGATGCCCTCTACGTCGAGCGATTGCTATCGCGCGCTTGGCAACAACTTGATAACGTTTGACTGGAACTGTTAGACTAATAACAGTGTGTTCGCTGAAACGTCTGTAGCGTCCCCGAGATACATATCCTTTATCAGGCCTGATTTCCTTTCGCGAAATAGGCAACTCATTAATAGTGGATAGCAGACTCCAGAGATAGCGCATATCGTGTGCCATCTCACCAAGTGGATTAAATTGCCAACGATCACTTCTCTTGAATGCTTCGTGTGCTTCACCTGAAAAACCTGGACATGCGTTAATTGATACAGTCTCAGTGATGTATTCTGGCAAACCAACTAGGACAGCAGCCGGTGTTACTAGTCCTTTTGGGCTTCCGGCGTATTGATTAGTGTATTGAGCGAATGCTGTCTTATCAGGTTTTTGATATGCTATCTGAGTGTGATGATAAAATGGATCGCGAGGCCAAGGTGGGGTTGAATCATCACAAGTCCAAGAATAAGCAAACTGTCCACAGTTGGGAACAGCAACACGTCCTTCATTAGTCCATGCGTGGGATGTAGTATGAAGTGCCATAAAAGCAGTTTCGACTGTGGGATGTTGCATTAGAAGCCAACCACACAAATCGGGAACGTCATCTGGGCCAGCGTCAATATCGGAATGATATACTTCTTTCACCCGCCGTCGGTGTTCTAGTTTATTGAATTCAATCCAAGTTAGAGCATGTGGTAACCGGGACATCCTACGCATACCTTCGATTAATTCAATTTTCTTTTTAGTAGTACGACAACCATTGAATGACTGATAGCCTAGATCAGCCATAAATGCTGACATGCTGTTGTCGAGAACAAACTTGCGTGCTTTTGCGATATGAGTTGCTATCCAGTTGTTTGGATCGATAACACGATAGTCTGGGCGCGACCACTCCCTTATCATAGCATCAGCAAGAGTAGGTGAAGCTTTGGACATTTAATCCTCCTTTGCTGGCCACTTCCACCATTCAGTCTTCTCATCCCACTCCATCCCTTTCGGGATTAACCAACAGTCGTTAATGTGGTGGACAAAATACTCTTGTCCGTTGAGACCCGTTACAACGGCGTCACGTTCGACCTCTTCCCATGCCTCCCAATAGTGCTCGTGATCAGGGCCAGCTTCTAAGATTCCCCAGGTCTCAGCTTCGACACCTGTTATCTTAAAGACACGTTCCGCAAAAATGTTTGCGAAGTTCTTAGGGATATAGATTCCGCAGGCATCTGGGATCAACAGATATGGTTCTGGCATGTTACTTTTTCCTTCCCTTAGATTTTAGAACCAAGGTGTATTTCTACACCTTGGTTCCAGAGGCGGATGTCGGTGACCTTGTACGGGACAACCATCAAACCCACGGAGGACCGCAGGTCACCTTTCTATACCGACTCACCCGCTAACCGGCTGAAAGTACCTCCGGGGTTAGACTTTCTGAACTCTGATTTCTGCTGACTCAGTACCATCACCGAAGGTTTTTATCCAAGCGTTTAGAACCTTCCGTGCTTCAGCTGGTTCGATCTGGTATTCGTTTACTAGATACGGACCCGCACCGAACATGTTAGTGATCCCTGAAATGCGCAAGGCATCTAGGAAATCGAAGTACAGCACCCATTGCTTTTGATCGATGCTCATGCCTGCTCTCCGGTCGAGTTCTTGGTCGAGTCTTTGGCCGGTCGAGTTTCTGGCCGAGTTGATGGTCGAGTTGATGGTCGAGTCTTTGGCCGATCTTCAGATCGTTGGCTTGATTTCTTACTTGCTAACGACCGCTCCTCTAAACTTTTGATTGCACCGTGTCTTCTCATGTTCAGGAAGGCCATTCTGATACTATGAAGCGATCTCATTTAAGATCTCCTCTATTGATTTGCAGCATAAGACAATGTAGCATAGACAATATAGCATAAAGCATGGCTCGATGCAAGCATCAGTTGCCACTCTGAGAGTCGTCTCCACCGACGGACGGATATATAAAGTATATACGCTGAGCCCCGGTCTCACCGACCGACGCTCCGGATAAATATATTCGCAGATATTCTTAAATCTTATGGCCAATGATCTGTCTCTCGCGACCGGAGTTTCTCTCCGGCCGCTTGATCTGCTTCGGCTTCACTTTTTCTTTTTCAGCTCTTGATCGAGCATCTCCTTCGTTGGATACGTGATGCCCTCCCCGTGCTTCCACTCGAAGTTCGTCATATCCTCAGAGTCGACAACCCTCACCATTCTGGCTACTCCGAGATGGACAATGCCGGGCCGCCGCGTGAATTCAAGAGCGAACTCAGTTGCGTCGACAGGATCATCAAACTCACGTTCAAGATGATAAGTATCTGTCGGATCCCACCAATAGACTTTGTACTTCATTTTACTTCCTTTCTGAACGATCTCGATCATCTACTTTCTCCACCATACAGAAATGGTCACCGAATTGCATCTTACACAGACGTACCATGATGTACGCCTCATGCTTGGTGAATCGGGTGGAGTGGACCTGATATTCGGTCCACTCATCGAATTCCTCCTTGCATAGAAGAAATAGTGGTTGACCTTTATCATACCGACCGATATGATAGTTTCGTCCTACTTCCATCAGTATCCTCCTCTCTCATCTTGATCAGCGCAGGTATCACACTGATATCCAAGAGCTCGGTCAGCTGGCGTCAGCCTATTCGCCTCGCCACAGTTCGGGCAGGGCAGATTGCGAGGGTTCTTCTTCGAAGCCGCCCGCAACGCTGACGTGCCGCCGGGATCCGCGAACTCCATGCGGGAATCGTCGTAGCCGTCACAATCGTCGTAGTAGTCGTCACAATCGTAGTTGAATCGCTTCATTGTCTCTCTCCATTTTGTGCGGGATTGCACGAACATGCACCCCTCACGGGGTGCATGGGCTTGCAATCTACTCCCGAAACGTCCGTGTGGCCCAGCGATCGTTTTCCGCTTCTTGCCCCTCACCGTTCTCGTTTTGCAGATCCCCGTCGGTGTCCCAGGGCTCCGCAAGTCCTCCGTATCGCAGTACGCGAGCGGCATAGACAACTTCTGCGGAGCGCCTGTCAGGGCAGTAGTTTCCGCTATGGAATCCGCCATCCTGTTCGTTGAAGAAATGGATAGCGTAGGGATGTGCGCCTCCTATCTCACACATCGTCACGGCGCCCGGGGCCTGTACTCCATCCCCAAGGATCGGGATGGACTTGATCACAGTCCACCCTTTTCTGTTGGCAGCATGTTCTAGCGAATATGGAGCTCTCATCTTTCACCTCCCTTCTTCAATTGCGAGACAGAACTGAACGTTGACTTCCATCAGTTCTCCGTCAGTGGCTGGGACCTGAGCATACGCTTTGCTCAGAGCGGCGTCGATTACCTCATACGCCGTCCGGTCAGTTGCGTTCAGCTTCTGGAACCCGGTGTCCAGTTGAACGAGTTCGTCGCCCGGGCAGTTATCTTCGTAGAACGCCTCCCGAACGATAGGCGAAGCATTCTCGAACTCCTGAACCGCGAGGTCCAAGGGGGCGGCGCAAGTGAGCGCCGCCGTCAACATAAGGATGTTCTTCATCTACTTTCTCTCTTTCTGTTAGAAGTTGCTGTGGATCTTGATGTGCTGATGCAGTTTGCCCGCTGTGAAAGTCTTCTCACAGACTGGGCACTTGCACCACACTCGTTTGGCGTCTTGGTTCTTTCCAGGAACCTTGGCGTCCACCCAAACGAGAACGTTGCCTACCATCCGGGGGGATAATCCCTCCTGCGGTAGATGCCGCTTGGGATTGAGACCCAGCGCCTCATAGAGGTCTGGCCAGTGCATGTTCTGGGTCTTTCCCTCCCAGTACGGATTGTCTCTACGCAGATTATTGAGGATCTTCATTTGGTTTTCTCCTTTCACTTGTATTCGCCGCAGAAGCGGCACGAGGTGACAACGAACTCTTCACCAGTCTCGGGATCACAGTCGTTGTAGTCCCGAAACTCATGACCAGCACAGATCCACTTAGTTCCGTCGAACTTCTGCATGTACGCAGATCCGTTTTCGGGATCCCCGCCTGGGTAGCGCATCCTAAGCATTTAGTCCTCCTTGTCCTTGTCTTTAGAAGACAAGTATAACACAGATGTCATGCTGAGCACAAGCCCCTTGCATGACATCTGCGTCTGGTCGGTGGATTTCAATGTTTGATTCGACCCATAGAGTCAATCAGCGCACACCACTGCTCGAACGTCTCGATATATGCGCCGTCTTTATCGTCCCAATTGAGGTTGGGTCCGTGGATGTTCGCGTGCCGTCCGCTATGCCCAGCAGGCAGAGTGCAGCCGCACAGATTTGAACGCACATGCGAACATCTGGCGGGATCTTTGGGTCCAGCATAGTATCCCATGTTAGAGCACGGGTTCAATGGTGACTCTGATCACCTGCGGGGGATCGCCAGAAAACGAAGCCCGCCGAAGGTACATCGGAGAGATTGTGGTGTATTTCTCAAGAGGTTTGCATTCACCATCGCATTCGCGGTACTCAACTAGAACCTTGTGGGTCTTAACGGATGTCATCATAACGGTCTTCATTTTTTACTCTCCGGTGTTGAAGGTGACGCAGTTGTCGTCAGTGACGGTGTAGGGAACCTTTTCCAGAACCAACTGAGAAGCATCCTCCTTAGGAATGCTCCACGTCTTGCTGATTACGTCGATCATCTTAGCGCGGTCGCGCTTGAAATGCGCGCCGTTGATCGCCCACGCAACGATACCAGGAGCATGGGCAAGTCCGCTTGATTGCAGAACGTACGTCTTCATCGGGTCTTCTCCTTTCTATCCTGTTCAGTGAAGTTATGCAGTTCTTCGATTGCTGCGGGATAGTCGTACAGCAACCGATAGGTGGATGCGGGGCAGAGCTTGTTCTGATGATTGCACTCTTTCAACCTAGCTTCGCATCTGCAGGTCATTCATCCATCTCCGCAATTACGATGCAATCTTCCAGGTGCTTGATGAAAGCCTTTTTAGCTTCCTCAGCCGCCTGAACGGTTGCAAACTGGTACTCAACAGAATCAAACCCAATGCTAACACATTCAACACCGGGGTTAGACGTCTCGAAGAGCGTTGCAGTTTCTTCCGGTATGGAAATCAGGACAAACATGTTACTGGTTCCTTCCGTGTTCTTTTCGAACTGCATTGATAGCAGCACTCAGGATACGAATACCCGGCCCAATTCCGTATTCGGCAACAAGTGCGAATTGCACCGGCATCAGTTTTTGCGCGCGCTGTTCTACCGTCAGACTTTCGTCAAGTACAATCGGTTCAATAGCACGCCTCAATTCGTCTTGTGTCATTAGCGTCTCCTGTGTATGATAACGCAGATTGTCACCACCACAAAGATATTAGCTATGATTGTGGTCGCGCTAGCAATCGCTGAAAGCGCCATCATTTCGTCGATAGTAAAAAAGATGGGTGTCATTCCACTGCTCCCCGGTTGAAGTGATAGCCAGCTGTGAAACCACACTCCTTGCAGTGGTCGAACGTCTCTCCAGGAAAGCCATCGACATTTTGCATCTCGCCCTTGCAGCGCATCGCATGGAGCTTGTAGGGGAGGATGTGTTTCTTGTAGATGTACGCCTTATGAGCAACGGGATACGGGACGCCAACGAAAGCCTCGAAGAGAGCAAAAGCTCCCTTTTCATCGTTCATCCGCAGAGACCCATTGGAGCACCACACTGTGAGCCCAAGGTGCAGAGTGGTTACTCCATTGCGGCCAAAAACAGTGAGTTCAGAGAAGGAATAAGGGTCATGCCTCGGGCCCTCCGTTCCAGTGCGTAGCGACATGGTAGTCATTAGATGTCTCCTTTCGCGGTTGTTGGACTTGCTTGCTGCAAGTGAGAAGTGTAGTATAGCAGTGATACCGGCATGGTGCAAGTGTCGATTGTGGTGGAGAGAAGGGAAGGCAAAATTAGTTGCAGCGGTAACGAACGGTTTAGCCGGTGCAATGATTTGGGGGGGCGAGAAAGCCAAGAAAGCCGCGGGAAAAGTCGATTTTTCCCGGTTAAGTGGTTGTTTTTGTTGGGGAAATTGACCGAGAAAACAGAGAACAAAACACCCCCTAAATAAAGGGGGGAGAGAAAGTATAAAAAAAATGCGCCTCGCGATTGATGTGGAGAATCAGATAAGCTCTCTCTATATATATAGAATAGTTCTTTATATTTCTATACTATTCTATATAATGAATACAACCACTTAGCATAGAAAAATCTCTTTTCTCCCCACATTTACCGCATTTTAACCCGGCTGATCGATACTACTTTCGCTTTTCACCGAGTTAATTCCCGTCTATTGGTACTTTTATCGGTTATGTAAATTATTTTTTGGACCCCCTTGCATCGTCTGCTCCTCATATGCTAGGCTCTATGCACGGTTAGGAAGGATCCTGCGGCGCAAATCGTGGTCGAGTTCTTAGCCGAAGTGTTCATCGAGTTAGTGGTCGAGTTGTTCGTCGAGTCCTTCTTCGGTGTGCTCGTCGAGTTCAAGGCCGAGTTCTCGGTCGAGTTCGAAGCCGAACCGGTTCGGATGGTACCGACGGGTACCATAGGCTCTTTGTCATTGTGAAAGTAACTTGGGTATCGCGGCTCGACTGCTGCGGATTCGACAATGTTCTCACAGTCGGGGTGCTCTGGCAGGACTGATGTTGCCCTTACACGGGGATGCATCAGGGGAGTTGGACGCAGCCCTAACTGTGGTGGTGAGATTTGGTCTCCGTCTCAGCTGGACCGAGACAGCTCGAACCGACCGAACCGAATATATGTATATACGCCGGCAGTCGTCTCATGAGCCTCTCGACCTCGAGAGACGAGAGACTCGACCCGAGCCGAACCTCTATAAGTATACACGTCTCAGAATTTCAGGTGGCCTCGGTCTCGAGAGCCTCTGGTCGCCGATACTCGACGGTGTCGTGATAATCCGACGTCGCCGATAATCGACGTCGCCGAAACGGACGACAGTGATTTTCGCATATCAGAGATGCTCAAAGGCCTCAGAAGTTTCTGCATCTCAGATATGCGATAATCAAGGAGGCAATTCTGCATCTCAGATATGCCGCATCTCAGAGATGCAGAAACGCCGGGCGGCGGTCGCGCGGCGCGCCACCGGACTGCCGCGGTCACGAAAAAGCGACCCCCCTTTCGGGGGGCCGCTTCCGCAGAGCTGCGATGCGGGGTGTCTACTTCCCGCGACGGCGGCGCCGCTTGCGCTCAACCACCTCGATGCACTCGCTCACGAGGTGCTGCGTGTCGACTTCAGGCCCGACACGGAACCGCGCGTCGACAACGCACTCGCGGGTCAGCACGTCTTGCGTGTCCTCGATGTGAGTTGCCTCAACCTCGATGGCAGCGTTGGCGTGTCCGGCGAAGGACACGCAGAGCAGTCCGAGCAGCACCCCGGCAACTATCGCCGTGGTGCGCCGGTCAGCCACCTCGAGGTGAATCTGCATATCAGGATTGCGATCCTGCATGGCTTCGCGAAGCATCTCGGCCTCGCGCATCGACTGGGCGGTGAAGAGCTTTCGCCCGGTGGTGGTGTTGATAATCTTGACGCGCATAGGGTGTCTCCTTTCAGGAGGACAGGGTGAAAGAAAAAAGGGGACGCGCGATGCGCGTCCCCCAGGTGACAGGTTAGCTCAGCGGCGGCCGTGGAACTTCCGCCAGGCGTAGAACTCCTGCGAGGTGTTGCTGGGGTTCCATCCCCGCTCGGCGCCGATTGTCATCAGATCCTTGACAGTCGGATGTTGTCCGGCGGCGACCAGCTGGTCAGCGGCGTTCCACACGAGCCAGCATTTTCCCCCCTCCCGAGGATACTTCTTCTTCGGCGGAGACGCGGGGGGCGTGTCCGCAGCGGGGGCGACAGCGGGGGCTTCCGCAGCAGCGACTTCCGCGACAGCGGGAGTGTCCGCAGCGGCAGCGACAACTTGCTCCGTCTCAGTTGTCTCCGGCGCGGAGACAACTTCCGAGGTGGTGGTTGCATCCGCAGCAGTGGACAACTCCTCGGCGACGACGGGGGTGGCGACGGTGACGTTCTGACGGCGAGACTTCTTGGACATGGTGGTCCCCTTTCATGGGACTGGAGAGACGCGCGAGGCGCGGGATGCGCGAGGCGCGGAAGCAGCAACAACGCTGCTACCCCCCATACATGGGACATGCTACCTGAAGACGCAATGCACCTTTGCGCATAGCTGCTATGCACGTAGGCATATCACCTCCCCGGGGGGTGATAGAAAACCTCTATCAAAATTTCTCGAGGCGGGCACACAAATCTCAAGCGGCATAAAAAACCAATCGGTCGTCAAAAATCAGATCGAGCGCGCGCTGAAAAACCAATTCTCTGTCTAATGGAGGGCACTACATGGACTATCTTATATTACGCTGTCATCCTAGAGATACGCTTCCCTTCTCCCTACTCCATCCCACCCTTTTCTGTCCTACGACAGACATCGTCTCACGCAAAGGTCCTTCCCGCTCCCGCACCCTCATCCAGATCCCCATACTCCCATCTTTCCTTTTTCTCCCTTCCTCCCTCCCATTCCCTCCCCTCTCAAGCCGTCTCCACATCATGAAACGCCCCTTCCCACACAATCCCTACGCTTACTGTACCCTTAACGAGATAGAAATCATGATCACTACTTCCCAGTCACTTCCCAACGACACATTCCAATGTGGTAGCCACGTTAAGATCATTTCCGGCCTCTTTACTGGTGTTACAGGAACCATAGTACAAATTAGGAATAATGGAGATATCACATTGAAAATACAGCAACATTTAGGGTGGAAATTTAATACTTGCATCGTTAAAGCGAACGTGTTACAATCGCTCCCTGGGTTACCTTCTTGCCAGCCAGCAAGGTGATCCTGTGGTGGTAGACTTTCCACCTCTCTGCGGTTGTAGTGGACTCGTTCACACGCCGCATGAAACGCTCCCTACCTCCACACAGAGGTATTGAGAGCGAAGGTGCTGAGCATTGGCTCACCCCCAATGTTTGGTGCCTGAACCCCTGATGTCGCAATCAGGGGTTTTTTATTGACTATAAGTATAATGTCCCAGCAACTGAATCTCCCTCCTGTCAATTTTACTGCCGAGCTGCAGAAAGCTGCACTTGGCAACGCTCTTACTCTTGATCAGCACGCTGACCTGAAGGCTTTGATTATTGATGCTGCTGCCGCTATTGGTTTTGATGGCAATGGCCGTGATGGTATACTTGGATACCTGAAGTTCGCCGCGTCGTCTTATCCGAAGCAGTACATGGCGCTCCTGTCCAAGATCATCCCCCTCCAGATAGATTCCAAATCGAGTATCACTGTAATTGAGCATGTGAACATCGTTTCTGTTCCTCCTGATAGGTATATGCCTTCCAACGCTTTCACTATCGAGGGCACGGTAAACCCTTCCCCTTCAATTCCTGGTTCCGTTCAGACGATTGAAGATCTTCTGAACAACCCCACCCCTGTGAATCTCACACCTAATGCACTTCCGACCGACAGATGATCCGCGCAACACTCATGAGGGTGATCCGAGCCCTGGGACTCCTACTGAGTGGGAGGACAACCTACTATCCAACTTTTTCGCCTACGCCTCCTTCCGTGTCTTCCCGTCTTGGTGTCAAACCCCAGATCATTGGACTTCTCGTACTACTCAATATCTGTTTACTGATTGCCCTTGTTGCCTTTTATTTCGAGGTCTCACCATTGGACTTGCCATCGGATTTACCTTCTGGTTCTTTGTGACAGTACTGATCCTGTGGTTGTGAATCGATGTTAGCTCCCCAACCTAAAAAGAAACTCGATCTCCATCTTGGAGAAAAGTTTGTTCAGAATCTTTGGACTCCTGCTCGTCATCATGCTCTGTTTGGCGGTCGAGGCTCTGCTAAGTCCTGGAGCGTTGCATCCTTTCTTCCCATTATAGGTGCTCAACAGACTAAGAAGATTGTCTGTGCTCGTCAGTTCCAGAACTCTATTCGTGATTCCTCTAAAGCACTGATTGAGAAACGAATCAGTACCCTTGGATTTGATGGACACTACGATATAACAGATCAATATATTATTCATAAAGAGACGAAGACTGAATTCAGTTTTGTAGGCCTTGAACGCAATATTGAATCTATTCGTTCACTTGAAGGTGCTGATATCGTATGGATCGAAGAAGCTCGCACTATCCGAGCCAAGTCGATGGAAGTTCTTCTACCTACTGTTCGTTCCCCAGGTTCATTTTTCATTTGGACTTGGAATCCTGAGAAACCGGAAGATCCTGTGGATTACTGCTTTCGAAATACAAAGGAAGGACCACCTCCTCGCTCAATGGTGACGTTTGTGGATTATACTGATAATCCTTATTTCTACCAGACCGAATTACCCGAGGAAATGGAGACACTGAAGAAAGGCAATTACGAGCGATATAAACATGTGTGGCTTGGCGGTTATGACACTGCGGCGGATTCCAAAGTCTTTCCAAATGCAACTACTGGAATCGTTCCTGTACCTGTCGATGTTCCTCCTCGTTATGGTATGGACTTTGGTTTTGGTACTGATCCTTCTTTCGTCATTAAAGTCTATTTGATCGAAGCCATTCGGACAATCTTTATTGCGTCTGAGGCTTCTGGCCGCGTGCCAATGGATCAGCTCCCCTCTCTTATCCGTGTTGTTGTTGATAGCGATTATGACATCATCAGGGCTGACTCTTCCCAGCCCGGTACTATCGATTTCCTTAACTCGCGGGGGTTCCCTAATCTGATTGGCGCTAAGAAAGGTCCTGGCTCTGTTAAGTCTGGGATTAATTTCATGAGCGGCTACAAGATTGTGATTCACCCTCAATGCGAACAGATGAGAGAAGAATCCCGTCTTTACTCGTTTATGACTGATAGACTTTCTGGTAAGGTTCTACCCGGCCGTGTCCCTGTTGATGCTAACAACCACGGTTTTGACGCAACTCGTTATGCCCTTGAGGATTGTGTGTCTCAACCGACTGATGTTGACGATCCCTTTGGCGGTGTAGTGAAACTTTGGTGAGGAGGATACTTTGGGTTGTGGCTGTGGTGGTAAAGGTTTCTCGAATAACTATGCAACCGGGCAGCGATATCTGAGTCAGCCCGCATCTTCTCATGTCCCGAATCAACAGCCGGCTATCGTGAATATTCAAAGCAAGTCTCTTCAGCAACGAACTACTCAGACAGCTCCCGCAACCACCACACCAGTCAGGCGCAAAGTCTAAATGTGGTCTTGGTTCACCAAGAAACCTCCTAAGAGGGAAGTGGCTGAAGAGCCAGTGAGCCCGATCTTTACGATCGGAGGGCAACCTGTACGCTTTCTGACTCCTACAGCAATTCAGGGGGCTGAAGAAGCCCAACGGAGTATCCCCCAATTATATCGTGTGACTCATCTTGTTGCTTCAAGTTCGCAAGCCATTCCTTGGTATTGTGAAGCTGATCCTGATGTCCCTGCTTCCGAACGAGCCAATCCTGGTGCAGTTAAGGCGCTCAATAGCCTTTTGAAATCTCCGAATGATAATTTCACACCGGAGAACTTGCGTTATTGGATGGTTCTTAATCTGATGCTTTACAGCCGGGTTCATTTTAAAGTCGGCATTGGTACAAAAGGTCTTCCCAACGGAATCTATCCTCTCGCCACAAAGTATATGAAGGGCATTCCGAATACTCGTGGTGTTATTGACACTTATATCTACGGTGAGGGAACGCCACAAGAGCAGAGATACCCTTCCAAGCGTAAAGCAGCGCCTGGTGAGAGCTATGCGGCGGAGATTAGCTTTCCTAGCCTCTCTGGCTTAGTCGAGTATAATAGAGCTCCTGCGGCTATCGAATCGTTGATGGCTCCGCTTGCGATTATCAGATGTTTGATGCAGAGAGCTTACGATACTGCTTCCGGGCATCCAAACATCAAGTATGTGGTTACAAGTGATAAGACCCTTACAAAGCAACAAGTTGATTCTTTGAAAGCTCATTTGGAGAGTTCTGGCCCTGGTGAAGATGGATCCGGCTCAGTTCTCTTCCTGTATAACACGAAGATTGAACTTCATACTCTTGATAATAAACTGTCCGATATTCATTCGAAGATTCCTCTTGATGATATGACTCGTATCATTGCTGGTGTCTTTGGTGTTCCGGTTGCTTTGCTAGGTCTGAGCAACGCTGACTCTGCTAAGTATTCGAACAACTATCAGCAGTCCCGAATTGCTCTCTGGCAAGACACTCTTGTCCCTACCTACATAGCTCCGATCGCAGCTGGTTTGACGGCTTGCCTTTGCCCTTACGGTTCAAGGATTATGTTCAATTACGATGCTATCCCTGCTCTTTGGGAAGGTCGTGCTGCACTCGGTCAGACGCTCAGCCATGTTAACTTCCTCACCACCAATGAGAAACGCGAAGTCCTTGACTTCGAAGAGGACAACACGCTCCCGTCGCTTATTGGATCTACTACGTCTACCCCGATCCCGACAGGTTCCGTTGAAGATCCTGCTGATGAAGAAACCCCGCCTAAGGAAGAAACCCCTCAGAAAGGGATTCCTTCTCTCAAAGTTATAAGTTAGGGTCAGAGCCATGCAGAAATACGTTCAAGGCGACCTGGTCAATCTCGATATCGAATTGGCAGCTACCAAGATGGAGAACCAGCCAGAGGGGTTCTTTGCGGGTATCGCTAGCACCCCTTCAACAGATCTATATGGTCATAAGGTGTTGAAAGGTGCTTTTGACAAATCGATTAAGAAAAAGGGCCTTTCCGGCCCACGGGGCGTGAAGCTTCTTGTTCACCACGATTGGTCGAAGCCAGCTGGGGTGATTAAGAAGCTCAAGACGGTTGGCGACAATTTGGAAATCGAGGGGCAACTGAATCTGAATGTGTCCTATGTTAAGGATGTCCATGAAGTTGCTCTTCAGAACGGCGGGCTTAACTTCAGCGTCGGGTTCGCGCTGGATGAATTCGAGTTCGTTGAAGAAAAAGAAGCCGAGGAAGATGAATGGTTGATCATCAAGTCCGGCGATCTTATGGAAGTCTCAGTTGTGGTGTTCCCTGCCCAGGTCGAAGCAGAGATGACTTTCATCAAGACACACGATTCAATGTCACAGCTCGAAAAGGCTCTTGTAGCCAACGGGATGTGTCGAAGCAGAGGCGAGGCTCACAAGTTGGCGAACTACTTGAAGCAGAACTCGCATCTGTTCCTGAACGGTCGGGAGCCTTCGGCTGAACCGATCGTGAGTGCGCATCCCCTGCTGGATGTACAACTTCTGCAACCAGTTCGCGATCAAGTCGCACGCATCAAATCGATGCTCTAAGGGGATTCCCGATGAACAAGAATCGACTTCTGGCTACCCCTGCTCTTGTGACCAGGGGTATGTATCTGACGAAAGAGGCTCCTGCTGACAAGGCGCAAGCCGAAGCGGCACTTCAGCTTCTGTCGAAGGAGCTTGGTGACATTACCAGTCTGCTGACCAAGAACCGCGCTGATACGGAGCAGCAGTATAAGGACTTGACGAACCACTTCGGTACCGTCAAGGGCGATACTGATGAGCTGAAGGCAAAGGTCCTGAAGCAGGCCGAGGAGTACGCTGCTCTTGTGACCAGGGGTATGTATCTGACGAAAGAGGCTCCTGCTGACAAGGCGCAAGCCGAAGCGGCACTTCAGCTTCTGTCGAAGGAGCTTGGTGACAT
>Ga0105104_10000321_pt1 | contig 36219 bp, 28 predicted proteins | sample PPLLaktember2015_3_FD_87034 | JGI IMG/M metagenome (GOLD analysis project Ga0105104, IMG submission 87034) | Freshwater sediment microbial communities from Prairie Pothole Lake near Jamestown, North Dakota, USA - PPLs Lake P7 Core (6) Depth... | ecosystem: Environmental > Aquatic > Freshwater >... | reverse complement strand
TGGCGGCACCGCGCTGTGACCCCCAGATTTCCATGGGATCATGCTCGACCCAGCCGGCCTGCGGATAAATCTGTGTAAATTCATTCTGTGCAATTTTGACAGCCTCGCCTTCGGAATTGTAGATGACGGCTCGTGAACTGGTCGTGCCCTGATCAAGGGCCAAAATATAGGATTTACTCATTGTCCGACTCCCGAGAATAAAAGTTTCGTGTATGATTTCCTTATTACATAATCTTTTTTTTTTTGCCAAAGAAAAAAGGAAAAACAGGAATGCCGCAGGTGAAATCAAGCATAAATTCTGATGACGGACTTTTATCAGCGGAAAATTCCGATCATCAGCAATGCCTCTTTGCAGTAAAAAGGAGATTGATTTTTAAAAGCATTCCGGTTAAAGTTACAAATACAAAGAAAAATTAACAAACATTTATGGATTGTCGAACGGGTGAGGAATCGTTTTAGAAATATCAGGAAAAAATATCGGACATGCGCCCGCGGCGCTGATGGTGGAGGATTATCATGAAGAAACACATGTTTTTTTTACTGGCGCTGGTCCTGATGTTTTCATGGACGGCGTACGCCGATTTTTATAGCTGGGAAGATGAATCCGGCGTGAAGCATATTACGGATTATCCGCCGCCAGTGAAGAAAGGCAAAAGTGTAAAAGTGTTCCAGAATGATTCCGGCACGAGTGACGAAAAGCAATCGCCTGATGCGGTAAAAGCGCCGTCCATCACTCTCTATACAAAAAACGATTGTCCGGACTGTGACAAAGCGAGGGAATTTTTAAATTCCAAAAAACTCGTCTTTACAGAATATAACATGGATGCTGATCCGAAGGCGGCGGCCGCAAGAAAAGAGATCGACGACGGCGATGACGTGCCGTTTGCCGTTATCAACAGGAGTCACGTTTACGGATTTTCTGAAGCGGTCTATACGAGGGCGCTCAAACAGTCACGCTGATGAAGACGGCCGTTTATGTTTATACGGGAACAGGGAATTCTCTTTGGACCGCCAGAGAACTTGCTAGCCGTATCGGCCAGGCTGAACTGATTTTGCTCAACCATCACCAAAAGCAATTTCCTCCCTGTCATGCGGATATTATCGGTCTGGTTTTCCCGGTGCATATCTGGGGGGTGCCACCGCCCGTTTTGGAGTTCCTTGATCTGATCAAAACCAATTCAAAACCGTATGTTTTTGCTGTTGCCGTTAATGCCGGTCAGGTTGCCGCGACGCTGATCCAGTTGAAGAAACTGCTGCAGACAAAGAATCTTCATCTTTCCTGCGGGTTTTCCATCGACCTTCCCAGCAACTACATTCCCTGGGGCGGCGCCATTTCACCGCAAAAGCAGCAGGAAAAAATATCGACAGCGCTTGAAAAAATTGAACGGATTACCGGAATTGTCCGCAATAAAGAAGACCTGCCTGTGGAAAAAGGGCCCCTGTGGCAGAATATATTTTTTTCGCTGATTTACAAAAAATCCCTGCCCTATGTCGCCTCAATGGATAAAGCTTTTTTTGCCGATGAAAAATGTTCCTCATGCGGCATTTGTGCAAAAATCTGTCCTGCCCGGAATATCCTCATGACCGAAGGAAAGCCCGTTTGGCAGCGCCGCTGTGAACAGTGTTTTGCCTGTATTCAATGGTGTCCCAAAGAGGCGATTCAGTATGGGAAAGGTACAAGCAATAAGAAGCGCTATCATCATCCGGATATATCGCTGAAGGATATGCTGGCATGTGCCGAAGAGAAAAAGCCCTGACAAAACCATACTGAAAAAACGATAGGCTCTCTGATTACAATAATATCCTGCTTTCAACGGAAATGGAAAACCCAGGATCAGGTAGATGATTTGTCATTCCGGTTCAGGATCATTTCCCAGATCATCAGGACAGCTCCAATGGTGATGGCGGAATCCGCAACGTTAAATGCCGGCCAGTGTGCCCCTCGGACATAGAAATCCAGAAAATCAACGACGGCGCCGAAACGCAGCCTGTCAATCAGATTCCCGACCGCGCCGCCGAAAATCAGGGTGAGGGAAGTCACGAGCAGCAGGTTGCGGGGATTGCTTTTGACAAGGTAATAAGCAATCAGGCCGGCGGCCAGAACCGTGATGCCGGTAAAGAAAACATAACGGAACGTTTCGGATGCATTTGCCAGAAAGCCAAATGCCGCACCGGGATTCAATACATAGACAAGATTAAAGAATCCGTTGATGACCGGATAGGATTCGTGAAGAACAAACCTTGAAGTGACGGCGGATTTTGTAATCTGATCCAGAGCGAGGATGGCCGCCGCACCCAGAAAGAAGATGAAAATATTTTTTTTCAAAAAACCTCCTCGCTTCCAGTTTTGTCGTTATGAAATTTCCTTCATATGATGAGGGATGGGTTCTTCCTTGTACCTTGTACCTTGTACCTTGCGCCTTGTACCTTGCGCCTTGTACTTGTATCTAGAACCTTGTTTTCTACAAATTCGGCACGCAGCGGCTGCAGACCGTCGGATGTTCGGCGTTTGTACCGACCGATTCTTCATAAATCCAGCAGCGTTCACATTTTGCACCCCGTGCTTTTTCAACGCCGACGGCCAATCCCTTGATTTCTTCACTTTGGTATGGGTTGGCAATATCATGGACATCGGCTAACTGCAGCTGGGACACAATCAAAAGAGAGCGAAGGTCTTCCAGGTGCGTTTCAAAAAGAGCACGCATTTTATCCGGAGCGGCAACCGTGATGCGCGCGTCCAGAGAATGACCGATTACTTTTTCCTTGCGGGCCTGCTCGATGGCTTTGGAGATTTCCGCCTTGGCGTCAATCATGGCCTTCCAGCGTTCGCCCAGTTCTTCATTGAAGAACTGGGTGTTGACCTCCGGAAACTGCGTCAGGTGGACGCTTTCCTCTTTTTCCCGCCAGCCGGGCAGGGACGCCCATACTTCTTCCGCCGTAAAGGTCAGAATCGGTGCGAGCAAACGGGTCATGGCGTTTAAAATGGTAAACATGGCGGTCTGGCCGGAACGGCGCGCCGCAGAGGCGGCCCTGTTCGTGTACAGCCGGTCTTTCAGAACATCCAGGTACAGCGCGCTCAGATCCACCGTACAGTAATTATACAGGGTGTAAAAGACGGTGTGGAACTGATGGCGTTCATAGGCCTCCCTTACGCGCCTGATGACTTCCTGCAGACGGTGCAGTGCCCAACGGTCCATTTCCATCATACTGTCGTATGGAACAGAGTCTGCATCAACGGCAAAATCAGAGAGGTTGCCCAGGATAAACCGGCTGGTGTTGCGGATTCGGCGGTACGCTTCCGTCAACCGCTTGAGAATCACGTCGGAAATGCGTATGTCATCCGTGTAATCTTCCGCCGCCACCCACAAGCGTAAAATTTCTGCGCCGTATTGGGCAACAGCGTCTTCCGCACTGATGACATTGCCGACGGACTTGGACATTTTCTTGCCATCTCCGTCAACGACAAAGCCGTGCGTAAGAACGCTCTTATAGGGTGCGCGTCCGCGCGTTCCCACAGATTCCAGAAGGGATGAATGAAACCAGCCGCGATGCTGGTCGTTGCCTTCCAGATACAGGTCGCAGGGTGAGCTCAAATCTGCCCTTTTTTCAAGAACAGCCGCGTGGCTCACGCCGGAGTCAAACCATACATCCAGAATATTCACTTCTTTGGTAAATTCTATTCCATGACAGTGCGGGCAGGCGGTGTGTTTGGGCATGAGATCTTTTGGTTCTTTTTCAAACCAGACATCCGCACCGCCTTTTTCCACCAGTGCTACCAGATGATCGAGGATTTCCTTTGTCAATAATTCGTTTTTGCACCTGCCACAGTAAAAAACAGTGATGGGGACGCCCCAAAGCCTCTGACGTGAGATGCACCAGTCGGGACGGTTCTCCACCATGCCGTAGATCCGGTCGTGACCCCACGCCGGAATCCACTGTACTTCATCGATAGCGGCCAGAGCTTTTTTGCGCAGATCGTTTTTCTCCATCGAAATGAACCACTGTTCGGTGGAACGGAAAATAATGGGCTTTTTGCATCGCCAGCAGTGCGGATAGGAATGCTGCATGGGAACGTGACCCATCAGTGCGCCTACTTCATCCAGCTTTTTAATGACATTGTCATTGGCGTCGAAGACGAACTGTCCGGCAAAATGTTCGACATCCTCGGTAAATTTCCCAGCATCGTCCACCGGGGCGTAGTTGTCCAGACCGTATTCAAGGCCGATTTCATAGTCCTCCTGGCCATGGCCAGGAGCAATATGTACGGCGCCGGTTCCTGCCTCCAGCGTGACAAATGGCGCCAGAATCAGCAGACTGTGCCTTTTCACCAGCGGATGCATGCATTTTTGACCTTCCAGGACCTCACCCTTGAACTCATCGAGGATTTCATGTTCTTTGTCGCGATAGCCGAAGGCGTCAAGGCAGTAATCGATCATGTCTTTAGCCACAATCAGAACTTCGCCATTAATTTTTACCGCTGAATAAACAAAATCATCCTTGACAGCGATTGCCAGGTTGGCAGGAATCGTCCATGGTGTCGTGGTCCAGATCACCATATGAACCTTCTGTCCGGCCAGTTTCGGCAAGATCTGGCTAATATCGGTTTCAAAGGCGAATTTTACATAAATAGACGGTGTGAGATGGTCAGCATATTCCACTTCAGCTTCCGCCAGTGCTGTTTTGCAGGTGGCGCACCAGTAAACGGGTTTTTTCCCTTTATAAACACTACCGTTGAGATAGAGTTTGCCGAATTCGGCTACAGTTGCCGCCTCGTAAGGATAGGCCATGGTGAGATAAGGATTTTCCCATTCGCCGAAAACACCCAGCCGTTTGAATTGCTCGCGCTGGATATTCAAGTATTTTTCCGCGTAAACGCGGCATGCACGGCGTTTTTCAACCTGCGACATGCCGGATTTCTTGCCGCCGAGTTCTTTATCCACCTGGTGTTCGATGGGCAGTCCGTGGCAGTCCCACCCGGGCACGTAAACCCCGTCAAAACCGGTCATATTTTTGGCTTTGATAACGATATCCTTGATGATTTTGTTCAGAGCCGTTCCCAGGTGAATATTGCCGTTCGCGTAGGGAGGACCGTCATGCAGAATATAAGGTTTTTTGCCTTTGGCGCTTTGCCGGATCTTGTGGTAAATTTTAATATCTTCCCATTTTTTGAGCATTTCCGGTTCTCTTTGAGCCAGACTGGCTTTCATCGGAAAGTCCGTTTGCGGGAGATTTAAAGTCTGTTTGTAGTCCATTTCATATTACTCCTGTCTTCTGAAAAAAATGGCGTTGATACCGCGAAACATCTTATTTGTTCAAACCTTTTCCTGAATCGTTTTGGAAAACGGACGGTCCTGCAGGCTATGGCCGCCCGATCATACGGTTTGTTACGGATCAACGTGGTGAACTATCACATAAACATAGGACTTTCAAGCATAACTCTTGGAATGATGATGTGGCGGTTATTCCGGAAATCTTATTGCATGCTGGCGGATATTTTGTTACTTTCAATAATATTTTCAGATAGTGGATGCTTTCTTCAGACAGTATCTTAAGGAGGAGAACGTGAAATTAAAATTCATTTCCATGGCTTTTCTGGTGGGAATGGTATCTTTGTGGGCGCAGGCAGGTTTTTGTCAGAATGTTCTTCCGGAGTCTCAATGGGCGGAAAAAACCGGTAAAGGTCAGGTCAACTGGACAGCAGGATATATAGAGGCAATTGGGGTCGGTGTCGCGTCTGATAAAGGTGCCGGCATCGTAGAAGCCCGGCCGGCGGCTTTTCGGGCGGCCAGAGCGGAGGCCTGCCGGAATCTGCTGGAGACGGCCATGGGCGTTCAGGTAGACTCAAAAACCACCATAAAGGATTTAGCAGAGAATAGTGATATTATCCATACGCAGCTGGAAGGTTTGATTCAGGGTTCACAGGTTGCTGATCAGGAATACAGGTCCGATGATACCGCGCAGGTCACCTTGAGAATCTCCCTTTACGGGAACTTGTCGCAGATCATGATCCCGCAGGTCATGAAGCAAAAGAAGTCAGGTCAACCTTTCGGGGCGGCTTCGGCTGTTGAAAAGGCATCCTGTACCGGCCTGGTGGTTGACGCCCGCGGTGTCGGCGCCCGTCCCGCTATGCTGCCGGGTATTCGTGATGAAAACGGCGGGGAAATCTCCGAAGCTTTCAGAGTGGAGCTTGAAACAAGCATTTTGCAGGGGTTGTGCGGGTACACAAGGAATCAGCACGCAGCGACCGGCCTCATGAGTGTGAAGGCGCTGAAAGCAGACGGACCGGGCAAATCCAACCTGATCATCAGTAATACCGATGCGGAAAAGATTCGCATTGCGCAGGAGAAAAAGGGTTTTATGAAAAATTGCCGGGTCATGATTGTTCTGGATTAAACCGGGACTATGCCATGGGAAACACGGAGCTGCAGTCACAAGTGCTTCAGTGGCTGCAGCTTTTTCTTTAAAACGGAGAATGGATATTGTCAAAGCGCATCGTTGTTTTGTCTGAAGAGGTAGCCAATCAGATTGCCGCCGGAGAAGTGGTGGAAAGGCCTGCGTCGATCGTCAAGGAGCTGGTCGAAAATTCCATTGATGCGGGAGCCCGGGACATCCGCGTTGAACTTGAGCAAGGCGGATGTGAATCGATTCGGGTTGTGGATAATGGTTCCGGAATAGAACGTGAGGACATGGCCCTGGTTTTTGAACGCCACGCCACCAGCAAGATTTCAAAACTGGATGATATCTATCGTGTTGGTTCCTTCGGTTTCCGCGGCGAAGCGATGGCCAGCATCGCCTCTATTGCCCGTGTTGAAGTGCTGTCGAGGCGTCCGGAAGATCTGGAGGGCACAAAAGCAGTGGCAGAGGCCGGCGCTGTCTTTGAAATATCTCCGGCGGGCCTGCCGCCCGGAACACAAATCAAGGTGACGAGTCTGTTTGCTAATGTGCCTGCGCGAAGAAAATTTCTTAAATCGGAAGCCACCGAGCAGAGCGTGTGCTTGGACGCGGTTATCCGTATAGCGCTTGCTCATCCGGAAGTGCGATTTACAGCTGCCGCAGGCGAGAGAGTGGTGTTTACGGCGCCTGTTGCCGGGAATATTTCCGATCGTATCGGCATGGTGATGGGCAATGACTTTACCCTTCATTGCCGGGAGATCAACGGACAGAGGGAAAATGTGAGGCTCACAGGATTTATTTCAACCCCGGATTTTACAAAATCCAATTCCAAAAACATTTTTCTGTTTGTCAATTCGCGCTTTATCCGCGACAACAGTATGACACACGCGATACTTGCGGCTTACCGGCAAGTGATCGAACCACGCCGCTACCCCGCGGCTGTTTTGTTTCTTGATATACCCGGTGAAGAAGTTGACATCAACGTGCATCCGGCCAAGATGGAAGTGCGCTTCAAAAGTTCCCGCGAAATATATGATTTGGTATCCCGGACGGTGGCGCAAAGCCTTGCCGTTTCGCAGCTGTCATCCGATACTTTTACCTACCGTCTGGCGCCGCGCGAAAAGACATCAGCCGCTTCCGGATTCTGGAGGCCGAAGGATTATACGTCCTCCCGGGAGCAGCCGCAGGAAGTTTATTCCCGTCAAAATCTGCGGCAGGCAATGGGAGTCGGTTTATTTGCGCGCGCGGGAATTCCGATCAATGATCCTTTGCGGGTTGAAGAAAATCCTCCGGGGGAAAGGATTATCTTTGCCAACCGAACATATCTCGGACAGTTTGCCGGCACGTATCTGGTATTCGGCAATGAGGATGGATTGATGCTTGTGGATCAGCATGCAGCGCACGAAAGGATCATTCTGGAGCGCCTGAAGGCGACGACCGCGGATAGAACGGTAAGCCAGCCCCTTTTGCTGCCGGAAGTTGTCAGCCTCACTCCTGCGCAGATCAGTCTTTTTGAAGAAGCGTTGCCCATGCTTGGCGAGATCGGGATGGATCTGGAGATATTCGGCCGCGACGCCATCGTGGTAAAGGCGCTGCCGGCTTCTCTGCCGGCCGTGTTGCCGTGTGAAATCATTTCCGACCTTGCCGATCAGCTGGGTGACGGACAGATGAAAGCGTCGTTTGCGGAGCGCAGGGAAAAGATATTGGCGTTGCTGGCCTGCCGCGCCGCGATTAAAGCCAATGCGGTTTTGTCGGCCCAGGAAGTCGCTGCCCTGTGCCGTGATCTGGAGAAAACTCCTTTCAACTCAACCTGTCCTCATGGACGGCCGATCCGCGTGCATTTTTCTCTCTATGAAATCGAACGAATGTTTAAACGAAAATAAGAAACCCCGGATCAGGCTGGTGGTCATCTGCTCACCCACGGCGACAGGGAAAACCCGTCTTGCCGTTGAACTGGCTGAGGCGGCGGGGGGAGAGATCGTCAACGCCGATTCCCTGCAGGTTTACCGTTATCTGGATATCGGAACGGCCAAACCTACCCGTGAAGAGAGGACAAGGGTGCCCCATCATCTGATTGACGTTGTGAATCCGGATGAAGAATTCAACGCAGCCATCTATGCCGGACAGGCAAGGGCGATTATTGACCAGTTGGCCCGCACCGGCAAACCGGCTTTCGTGGTTGGCGGAACGGGACTGTATGTACGGGCTCTGTTGCAGGGTATGATAGAAACACCGCCGGTTGATCAAAGCATCCGTAATTATTATAAGGGGCTTCGCGACCGCTTCGGCAGGGAACACCTTTACGGCCTGTTAGAGCAAAGAGACCCGCAGGCGGCTAACCGCATTAATGTCAATGACACCGTGCGTGTCATTCGCGCGCTGGAAGTGCTGGATCAGAGCGGCCAGTCCATCGTCACGCTGCAGCGGAATCATCTGTTTGCCGATTGTCCGTATGACGTCTGTAAAATCGGTCTTGCCATAGAGCGTGCCGAATTGAAAAAAAGAATCGCTTTCAGAACCGCGAAAATGATGGAGGCCGGACTGGTTGAAGAGGTGCGCGGGCTTTTGGCGAAGGGCTACAGCGGAGATCTTAAGCCGCTGCAATCTCTGGGATATAAACAGGTTGTTGATTTTACCCGGGGGATCAATACCTGGGAGCGTACACTTGATTTGATGAATCGGGATACCTGGCAGTATGCCAAAAGGCAGATGACGTGGTTTTCGGCAGACAAAACCATCCACTGGTTTGCCCCCGATCAATACAATGCCAGTCAAAAAACCGTGGAATCATTCCTGAACATAAAGATCTCGACTCAGACAAATGAGCCCGGGTGACGGATCCGTGTAATGAATATTGACTTGACTTAAACACACACAGAAGATAATGATACCAGGCGTTTTAAATCCCGCTCACGCGGGACGAGCGTTCATTCTCCGTAGCTTGCTGCGAAATCGTAACATTCATTTTATCCCACAACAGCGTGCTGCGAGATGGTTGATTAAGGAATATTAAGGAGTCACGCTTTTTCAGGGTGGCCAAGCGGCGTTGGCTGCAAAGCTGAGTAAAAAAGTATCGTGGTCTTGCCTGTGGCGAAACGCTTGTTCTTTGGTCTTCAGGAATTGAGTGCAGGCAGGGCTGAAAATACGAGAAGCTGAAAAGGGCGCAAGCCCTTTGCGCATTTAGAGATGGGAGATGGTTCATGTTGACAAAAGAGTTGGGCAAAGCGTTTGAACCGGCCGAGGCCGAAAAAAGATTATACGATTACTGGCTGAAGAATGAGTATTTTCACGCGCGGGACACCAGTGAAGCTCCCGCATTCTCCATTGTCATTCCGCCCCCCAATGTGACCGGGATGCTGCACATGGGGCATGCACTGAACAACACCCTGCAGGATGTCATCATCCGTTTCAAGAGGATGCAGGGGTATAACACGCTGTGGATGCCGGGCATGGACCACGCGGGCATTGCGACGCAAAATGTGGTTGAACAGCAGTTGATGAAAGAGGGATTGTCCCGCCATGATCTGGGACGTGAAAAATTCATCGCCCGTGTCTGGGAATGGAAGGAAAAATACGGGGGCGTGATTATCAATCAGCTGAAACGGCTTGGTTGTTCATGCGACTGGCAGCGTGAACGGTTCACCATGGATGAAGGTTTGTCGAAGGCTGTCCGGGAAGTATTTGTACGGCTTTATAATGAAGGTATGATTTACCAGGGTGACTACATCGTCAACTGGTGTCCGCGCTGCCATACCGCCATTTCCGATCTGGAGGTGGAATTCAAACAGGATCAAAGTTTCCTTTGGAATATCCGTTATCCCTTTGCCGACGGCAGCGGGGAAATTGTAGTAGCCACCACCAGACCGGAAACGATGCTGGGTGATACCGCAGTTGCCGTCAATCCCGCTGATAAACGCTACAAGGATAAAATCGGCAAGTTCGTAATATTGCCGCTGATGAACAAACAAATACCAGTTATTGCCGATGATTATGTGACAATGGATTTCGGCTCCGGTGCGGTAAAAATCACGCCGGGCTCCGATCCCAACGACTTTGCCATGGCCGGACGTCACAATCTGGAAATCATTTCGATCATGGACGGGCAGGGCATTATCAATAAGCATGGCGGGAAGTACAAAGGACAGGACCGTTATGAGGCGCGCCGCAACGTGATTGCCGATCTGGAAAAGGAAGGGTTCATGGTCGGCACCGAACCGTATGCTCACAATGTCGGTCAGTGCTACCGTTGCAAGACGGATATTGAGCCGATGGTTTCCAAACAGTGGTTTGTCAAAATTAAACCACTCGCCAAGCAGGCTATCTCGGCCATTACGAAGAAAAAAACAAGAATCGTTCCCGCCTCCTGGGAAGCCACTTATTTTGACTGGATGAACAACATCCGCGACTGGTGCATCTCCCGGCAATTATGGTGGGGACACCGGATTCCCGTTTGGTATTGCGGTGGCTGCGGCAAGGTGATTGTTTCCACGGCAGATCCCGACTCATGTCCTGACTGCGGTGGTGTGTCATTGAAACAGGATGAAGATGTGCTGGACACCTGGTTCAGTTCTTCTTTATGGCCGTTCACCACGCTGGGCTGGCCCGAAAGAACACCGGCGCTGAAGACTTTCTATCCGACCTCCCTGCTCATTACCGGTTTTGATATTCTGTTTTTCTGGGTGGCCCGGATGATGATGATGGGTATTTATGTCATGAAAGACGTGCCGTTTAAAGATGTTTATCTTCACGCGCTGGTACGTGATGAAAAAGGCGAGAAGATGAGCAAGTCGGAAGGCAACAGCATTGATCCGCTGGTGATGATCGATCAGTACGGCACGGACGCGTTTCGCTTTACACTCGCTGCATACACCGCGCAGGGACGCGACGTGCGCATGTCGCCGGAGCGCATAGAAGGCTACAAATTTTTTGTCAACAAAATATGGAACGCCGCCAAACTGACGCTCGGAAATCTTGCGGATTACGATGAATCCGCGTCGGTGGCCGCTCCGGATTCGCTGCCGGAAAAATGGATTAAGGCGAAATTAAACGAAACGATCGCAACTGTAACACGCAGCCTCGACGAATATCATTTTAACGATGCCTCCGCCGCCATTTATAATTTCATCTGGCATGAATACTGCGACTGGTATCTGGAAATCAGCAAACCTGCCCTTTACGGTAAAATCAGCGCCGGGCAGAAGCACGCAACACAGCGGACAATGAAAGAGGTATTCGGCGCTATGCTGCAGCTTTTACATCCCTTCATGCCTTTCGTGACCGAAGAACTATGGCAGGCGCTGCACAACAGCGATGAACATTCCATCATGGTCAGCAGATTTCCCGAGACAAACGACACGCAGGAAAACAGTGCCGCCCAGCAGGAGATGGAGATGCTGATGGAGATTATCACTTCAATACGCAATATCCGCGGCGAAATGCGGATTCCGCCCTCTCTAAAACTGAAAGTGTTAATATCTGCGGCTGACGAACAGAGTAAAAAGTCCATCGAAGCCGGTGGAGGTTATATCTTGAATCTGTCTAACCTCGAATCTCTGAGCGTGGAAGTCAACCTGGTCGAACCCAGGGGAGTGGCGACCGGTGTGGTCGGAGCAACAAAGATATTTGTGCCGCTGGCCGGCATTGTTGATATTGCCGCGGAGAAAACAAGGCTGGAAAAAGAACTGGCGAAAGTATCGAAGGATATGGAGCAGAGCTCCCGAAAACTGGCCAATCGTGATTTCCGTGCCAAAGCGGCGCCCGAAGTGATTAGCAAGGAAGAAGACAAGATGAAGGACTTCCAGAAAAAATATACAGCCCTGGAGGGCGCACTTAAAAAACTGAAAGAAATTGCCGTGTAGGTGAAAATGGTTTCTTTACAGATAAAAAAAATTATTAAATCCGCTCTTGCCGAAGATATCGGCACAGGCGATATCACCACAGAGGCCACAGTTTCCCCGAAAAAGAAGGGCAGGGCGCAGGCGATTGCCAAAGCTGATTTTGTCATTGCCGGGCTGGACGTTTTTGAAGCCGTGTTTCATGCTCTGGACAAAGACATTCGCGTTAAACAAATGATCACCGACGGAAACCGGGTAAAAATGGGCGACATCATCGCCGAAGTCACGGGCAGCCTGTCCGGTATTCTGCAGGCGGAACGTGTCGCTCTGAATCTGTTTCAGCGCATGTGCGGCATTGCCACGTTGACCGCAAAATACATGGAGGCCGTGCGCGGCACAAAAGCAAAGATTCTTGATACCCGCAAAACCATACCCGGCCTGCGCGTGCTGGACAAGATGGCCGTACGGATCGGCGGGGGAACGAATCACCGCACAGGACTTTACGACGGCGTACTCATTAAAGACAATCACATCGAAGCCGCAGGCGGCATCACCGCCGCGGTGCAGGCCCAGAGAAAACGACTGTCCCATCATCTGAAAATTGAAGTGGAGACCAAAAATATCCGGGAGGTGAAAGAAGCCCTGAAATGCGGTGCGGACATCATCATGCTGGATAATATGACAGTCGATGCCATGAAAAAAGCGGTTGATTTTGTGGCCGGCCGCGCACTTCTGGAAGCCTCAGGCAATGTCAATCTTGAGCGTGTTGTGGAAATCGCCGTAACCGGTGTCGATCTCATTTCTGTGGGAGAACTGACCCATTCCGTCCGGGCGGCGGATATTTCACTTAAAGTGAAGGGAAGGTAGGTTCAAGGAGCAAGGACCGCTTCGACAGTCGGAGCGACCGAATGGGCAAGGTTTGTATTCCTTAACCTTAAAATTTTAATCGTTGAGATTGGTTCACCCTGCAAAGCATTATGAGTCTGAATTCAGAATCCCTGAAAAAAAAACTTGCCGGAAAAATGATCGGCCATCGCCTTCATTATTATGAAGACATCGGCTCGACCAATGACGAGGCGTTCCGATTAGGCGAAGAAGGCGCGCCGGAAGGGACGGTGCTCATTGCCGAAAGCCAAAGTTCCGGGAAAGGCAGGATGCAGCGGGTCTGGTATTCGCCTCCGGGAGCCAATATATACACGTCAATGATTTTAAGGCCGCCAACCGGTACGATGCAGGTAACGCAGGTTCCCATTGCCGCCGGTGTGGCTGCAGCTGAAACGATCAATGAGTTCTGTTCTGGTAAAGCATCGATCAAATGGCCCAATGATGTCCTGATTGGCGGGAAAAAGGTTTGCGGCATTCTGGCGCAGATGAAAATGTCAGGAAAGACGGTTGACTTTATCGTAGTGGGAATCGGCATCAATGTCAACCTGGCCCGTGAACAGTTTCCTCATGATATTCAAGAGATTGCCACTTCTCTGGCGATTGAGGCGGGCCGGGAAATATCGCGCCCTGACTTGATAATTCGCCTGTATGAAAATATGGCAAAATGGTATAGAGAACTCACCCGAAACGGATTTGCCGGGGTCAGGGAAAGATGGCTGAATCTGTCGGAGATGATCGGTAAGACCGTTTCGGTGATGTTTCAGAACGAAGCGGTAAGCGGAAAGGCGGTGGGCCTGGATGAAGACGGCTCACTGATCCTTCTGACCGCGAATAATCAAAACATGACAGTTTCAGCGGGGGACGCGACCATTCTAAAAGAGGTGAATACTAATGCTGCTGGTGATTGATGTTGGCAATACAAACACGGTTGTGGGGCTTTATGATGAAGAACAGCTGCTGCATGACTGGCGAATACGAACGGAAATTGATCATACCATCGATGAATACGGTGTGCTGATTTATAATTTATACCAGTCCAGCCGGATGAAAGCCAAGGAAATGAAAGCCGTGAATGCCATCATCATTTCCTGTGTTGTACCCCCGATGCTCAATATCCTGGAGCCTCTCTGTGTCAAGTATTTTAACATCAAACCGCTGATCGTAGGTCCGGGCATCAAAACGGGCATGCCTATATTTTATGATAATCCCAAAGAAGTGGGTGCCGACCGCATCGTCAACGCGGTTGCCGCCTTCAAAAAGTATCAAAAGGAATCCATCATTGTGGATTTCGGTACGGCGACGACTTTTGATTATGTTTCGCCCAAAGGTGAATACATGGGCGGCTGCATCGCACCGGGTATCGTGATTTCCAGTGAGGCCCTCTTTGCGCGTGCGTCTAAGCTGCCACGTGTTGAATTCAGCAAACCCAAGACGATCATTACAAAAGATACAGTCAGCGCCATACAGGCGGGTATTATGTTCGGATATGCCGGGCTGGTAGACGGTATCGTGAACCGGATGAAAGCGGAAACCAAAACCAACCCGTTTGTCATTGCCACGGGAGGGTTGGCGCGGATTGTTGCGCAGGAAACAAAGAGCATCGATATAATTGAGGAGATGCTGACACTGGACGGTCTCAGAATTATCTATGAACTTAACAAGAAGTAAATCATGCTGAATGTCGGCTTGACAGGTGGTATCGCCTGCGGAAAATCGACCGTGGCGCAAATGTTTGTCCGCCTGGGCGGTCATCTGATTGATTTTGACAAACTGGCCCACGAGGTGCAGGAGCCGGGGAAGCCAGCATGGAAGGACGTTGTCAATTATTTTGGCCTGGAGCTTCTGCAGCCGGATCAGAAAATCGACCGCAATAAACTGGCGGCAGTGGTCTTCAATCATCCGGACAAGCTTCAGGCGCTAAACGACATTATTCACCCCCGGGTTTATGAGGCATGGCGCTTCCGTCTGGAAGAAATAAACAAACATCATCCCCATGCCATTGTCTTTGCGGATGTTCCGCTTTTGTTTGAAGGCCGGATGCAGCACCTTTTTGATCTGACCATCCTGGTGATGATTGAACCGGAAGAACAGGTCAACCGCCTGATGTCCCGCAGCGCTCTTTGCCGGACCGAAGCCGAGCTTCGATTGTCCTGCCAGATGCCGATTGGTGAAAAAATGAATCTTGCGGACATTATCATCGACAATCGATGTGCCATGAATGAGACAGAAACAAAAGTGGCCGAGGTATGGCAGCATTTGCTGGAACGTGAAAAGAATCAGAATCATTGAAAAACGGGTTTAGGCGGGAATCCTGAATCTGCAATAAATATCATAGTAACCGGAGGTAGGAAAGATGATTGAAAAAAACGTAAAGACGGATTTCAGCTCGAATGTGTCCGAGCCGTTGATCGGGGCCGGGACCTACGTTCACCCGCTGGCGGCGGTGATCGGAAACGTAATATTGGGAAACAATGTGATGGTTGCTCCGACAGCTTGCGTGCGCGGCGATGAAGGTCAGCCGCTTCATGTCGGTGATGATACTAATGTTCAGGACGGTGTGGTCATCCATGCCCTGGAGACGGAACTGGACGGGAAACCCGTGGCAAAAAATCAGGTCGAGATCAACGGCAGGAAATATGCGGTCTATGTGGGCAGCCGCGTATCTCTGGCGCATCAGGTACAGATTCACGGGCCGGCGGTTGTCATGGATGATACCTTTGTGGGCATGAAAGTCCTGGTCTTCAAATCTTCTGTCGGCAAAAACTGCGTGATCGAGCCGGGCGTCATTTTAATGGGCGTCAACGTGGCCGACGGACGCTATGTACCGGCAGGATCCATCATCAGAACACAGGCCGAGGCTGATGCTCTGCCGGTGATCACCGCTGATTATCCAATGAAGGACATGAACAAAGGGGTGCTGCATGTGAACAAGGCGCTGGCCAAAGGATATCTGGCCGCAGCAAAATAAGATGTTGGAGGACAGGTGAAACGGCCGGATCCTGTGCCGCAAGTCCATGACCGGGCTGTTTCACGTTGCACCATGTTAATCAAAATCAAATCATCCGCAAAAGAACAAAAGCCAAGGGCCTGTCTGTCTTGCGGCACAACGGAAAATATAAGAAACCGCCGTTATTGTTCGATGAAATGCCGTCAGCATCTGCGTCAGAAGCTCAACACGCGCAGCGGCCTGCTCCAGGCTTTGAACACACGCTATGCTACATTTTATTTCACGGATACTCTGATTATTCTGGATGTGGTCCCTCACGGGATTCGGGAGGTCTTCCGATACACAGCCCCGCGCACGGAGAAAAGCAAGCCTGCTGAAGATTTCGGAAGGCTGTCCAATATGCTGGGCGGCGCCTGGTGGGCAGAAGAAAGGCGCACGTCAAAGAACTATCTGGCCTCCCGGCGCGTTTTGGAAATGGCCGAGAGATGCACCATGTCGGAAGGACTGGCACGGCCACGCCTGCAAAGAGCCCCGACGGTCAAACCGGAAAATCTGATTCTGCTTGATATCACAAGAGCGGATCTGGCCTCCCGCGATCTGGGAAGGACCATCCGGAATGCATACCGCCGGCAGGTAAAAATTCATCATCCCGACATGGGAGGCAAGGCCGCCACGTTCCGGAAAATTCATGCGGCCTACCAGGAAATGCAGCGCTGGGCTGAGCGTCCGACCTTCATCAGACGCCGCGGCTTTCCCGATAAATGGTATTACGACGGCGAGAATAAAAAATGGATCCAGCCCGTGCCGCTGAAAAAGTGAATTCTTAATTTTCGACAATGAGTTGACGCACTACTAGTCTGGTTCTTTCGTGGTTCGAAATTGTCTTCTTTGTTCCGCTTTATAAATTCTTCAGATAATAACCCGAAACGTGCAGGATCAATAGAGATGAACAATCCCCGGGCCTCCGGGTAAATTGTTGTTGGACAGAGTATTCGTGACAGTACGTGTAAAGACGATCAAGAATCATGATTTTATTCCTGTAAATGTTAAAAAATGAATTTAGGTAATGAGTCGAAGATTACAAACGATAATCAATAAAATAAGAAAGGCAGAGCCAATAGACCCTGCCTTTCTTGCAACAAATCATTTCTATGTTCAGCTATTTCTGAATCTTTCTCCTCACGCCCGCTAAACCGACAAGACCAACGCCGAGGAGCAGCAATGAGATCGGCTCGGGAACGGCAGTGGACGGTTTCACATAAGTAAGTTGGGCTTTGATGTTAGTACTACCTGGAACGCCGAAGTTACCATCCAGCAACGCAAGTGTAAACTGACCACCATTACCGAAATTGAAAATGGCAGGGCTGTCATTCCAATCGACTACAGCACCGTCAATAATAAAGAGCGTCCACCCATGTGTTTCTCCGTTTACGGTGTCTGGTATCGTGGCAGTTGGAGCGGTCCAATTGAAACTTACACCGATTGGTTTGTGCACCGTATCTTCACCGAAATTCACGGTGCTCTCAGTTGTCCCCACTTTAAAAAGATTGAACCATCCCGTACTCTCACCTACATTCAAATCCCACGTTGTCGGCTGGGTAAGGATCGGATTCCAGTAAAGAACCAGACCCGGATCAGATGTGTTCAGTGATACATTGTAGCTGCTTAGCGTGAATGTATCCGCGCCTGCCATACCCGCAACACCAAGAATTAAAATCCCTGCAAAAATTAAAGCGATTAAACGTCTTTTCATACTTGCCCTCCTTTCAATTCTTTTTTGTTTTTTATGCAAACCCACCCCATTAAAGATTATAATCAAAAATTTGCATAGACTATACCATTTCATAACTATATAATATTACTGTTATTTAAGTTCAAGACAGTATCAATTGTAAATTATTCTGACACTTAAAAGCAGTAAGAAATGGCTATATTTTACAATATTTTAATAATTACAGTTACTTGTTGTGTTTCAAGACTGTAAAGAAATCCAACCATGATTTCAAATAGTAATAGTGACAGATAATAGTAGATTGATATTAATACATTGTAGGTGACGTCAATTACCGAGGCAGGACATTATTTTACACTGTATGTCATGTCAAGTATAGGTCAGGTCACTTTCTCTTTCACTTGTATCCTCCGCCAAGGGCCTTATAGAGTGTGACTGTATTGTTGAAACGGGCAAAGTGCAGGGCAATCAATCCTTTCTGTGCACCATAGAGCGAGCGCTGCGCGTCGAGTACAGAGAGGTAGCTGTCAATACCTTTATCATAACGGGCCAGGGTGAGCCGGTAAGCGACGGATAAAGCATCCACCAGTGACTGCTGCGCGTTGATCTGCCGGTCGACCGTTCCCTTCACGGCAAGGGCATCGGCCACTTCCCGAAAGGCGGCTTGAATGGACTTCTCGTACTGGGCCACAGCGATTTCCCTGTCTATTTTGGTTACTCTGTATGCAAACCATGTGCGAGCGTCAAAGATCGGCATAATAATCTGAGGCGCGAAACTCCATGCGAATGAACCGGGTTTGAAAAGCCCTGATAGTTCGACACTCGCGGTCCCGGCGGCGCCGGTCAGGATGACGCGGGGGAAGAAAGCCGCGCGGGCGGCGCCGATATTGGCGTTGGCCGCCTTGAGCTGATATTCCGAGGCCAGGATATCCGGCCGGTTTAGAAGCAGTTCCGAAGACAGGCCGGCAGATATTTCGCGGGGGGAGCTGACGCTGGATAAATCCGCAGGCAGAAGATCCTGCGGGACGGGAGATGCAGCCAGGAGATTCAGTGCGTTTTCAGATTGTGCCGTAAGTTGCGTGTAGTTGGCGACATCTCCCCGCGCCACATCAACCTGGCTTTGAGCCCGGCGCAGATCCAGCTCGGAAATCATACCGACATCATATCGTTTTTGGATCAGTTTGTAGCCTGCTTCCTGAGATTCCAGCGTCCTGGATACCAGATGCAGAGCCTCCCGGTTGGCTGCCACGGCAAGATACGCCTGCGTTACGGAGGATATCAGCATGATTTGTGTGCTCAGGCGGGCCTGGTCCGTGGCCATGAACTCTTCCAGGGCTTTGTCCTTCAGGCTGCGGATGCGGCCGAAGAAATCCACTTCCCAGGAAGTGATACCGATACTGGCATCGTATCGTTCGGTGGTAGAGGCGCTGCCGCTTTGTGAAAGATCAGCCGGAACACCTGCCTTAGATAGGCTTCCGAGCGCATTGATCGTAGGTAAAAGGGATGCCACCCCAATGCCATACATCGCCTTCATTTTTTCCACATTCAAAGCTGCAACCCGCAGGTCACGGTTGTTCGCCAGCGCGGTTTCAAGAACCTTTTGCAGCCGTTTGTCAGTTATGAATAACGCCCACGGCAGTTCTGATGCCGCCTGTTCGGATGTCCCGGTTTTTATTTCAGCGTAGGCTGTACCTTTCGGCCATTCAGATGGTACCGGGGCATCCGGCCGCGTGTATTTGGGGGCCATCGTGCAGCTGTATAGAAAGAGGACCGCGACGACCGGCAGAAGGTATAGTTTTCTGTTCATATCAATTGACCTCTGATGGATTTACATCGTCTGTGGGGGTTGATTTTTGTTCCACTCGTCTGCCGAATATTTTTTCAGTCAACCGGTTGAAAACCGGGGGAGTGCCGGTGCCATCGGGTTTTTCCCGATGTTGTTTGCCGAAAATCGTTTCGATCAGCACATAGAAGAGAGGAGAGAAAATCAGCACCAGCACCGTTGCGGTGATCATTCCACCCAGCACGCCGGTACCGATGGCGTTTTGGGCTCCCGCGCCTGCTCCGGTGGTCATGACCAGAGGCAGGATTCCGAAACCAAAGGCCAGTGACGTCATCACGATGGGGCGAAAGCGAAGTTTCACCCCCTGTAGTGTGGCCTCGATCAGCCCCATTCCTTTTTCCACGCCGTTTTTGGCGAATTGCACGATCAGGATGGCGTTTTTAGTCGTCAGTCCCAGCGTGGTTAAAAGCGCAATCTGAAAATAGACGTCATTAGGCATTCCCCGAATGCTGGATGCGATGACGCCTCCGATGACTCCGAGCGGCAGCACCAGCAGGATTGAAATGGGAATCGTCCAGCTTTCATAGAGCGCGGCCAGGCACAGGAAAATCACGAAGATAGAAAAAGCATAAAGCAGAGGCGCCTGGGTGCTTGCCATCCTTTCCTGGTAGGAAAGCCCGGTCCAGTCGAAACCGAAACCTTGAGGCAGCTTCTTGACCGCTTCTTCCATGGCCTGCATGGCCTCTCCCGAACTCTTTCCCGGGGCCGGTTCTCCCCAGATGTTGATGGATGGAAACCCATTGAACCTTGCCCGTTTCGGAGCCCCGGATGTCCAGCGTCCGGATGCAAAAGAAGAAAAGGGGACCATCTTTCCCTGTGTATTGCGGACATATAGTTTTTCCAGATCTTTGGGCAGCATGCGGTAGGGGGCATCCGCCTGAACGAAAACCCTTTTTATCCGTCCGCCCTGAATAAAATCGTTGACATAGGAACTGCCGAAGGCCACGGAGAGCGTTCTGTGGATGGAGGTAATCGGAATGCCCAGAGCACCGGCTTTTTCCCAGTCCACATCGATCCGGTACTCGGGAACATCATCCATACTGTTGGGCCGGACTTTCGTCACTCTCGGGTCTTTGGCCACAATGCCAAGGAGCTGGTATTGAGCATTCATCAAAGCCTGATGGCCGAGTCCGCCCCGATCCAGTAACTGAAAGTCAAAGCCCATGGATGTGCCCAGTTCGGGAACAGCTGGCGGTGAGAAGGCAAACACCATGGCGTTGCGGATTTTTGAAAAGGCCATCGTGGCCCTTCCCGCGACAGCTTTCGCTTTCAGATCAGGCCGTTTGCGAAGGTCCCAGTCCTTTAACTTGCCAAACACCATCCCGTTGTTTTGCGACTGTCCGGAAAAGCCGACGCCGGTGATGGTCATCGCAGATTCCATTGCTTCTTTTTCGTTATCCATGAAATAACGCTCAACCTGCTTGGCGGTGTGTTCTGTCTGCTCCAGTGTAGAGCCTGTCGGCATGATTAACTGAGCAAGCAATATCCCCTGGTCTTCATCGGGCAGGTAGCTTTTGGGCATGCGCAGCCAGAAAAATCCCATGATCGCAACGATAATCAGGAAAAACACCAGAAAGTGTTTCTTGCGGATGAGGGAATGATTGACCAGTTTTACACACCTGTCACGAATGCCAAAGAACACACGGTCGAACCACAGAAAAAAAGGACGTAAAAGAGGATGTGCATGTTCTGCAGGTTCGTGCCCCGCTTTAACCGGTTTGAGAAGCCCCGCACATAATACCGGTGTCAGGATCAGAGCGACAACCACCGAAAGCAGCATGGCGGAGATGATGGTAATGGAGAACTGGCGGTAAATGACACCTGTGGACCCGGGAAAAAACGCCATGGGACCGAACACGGCTGCAAGGACAAGTCCAATGCCGATCAGCGCGCTGGTAATTTGTTCCATGGACTTGGCTGTGGCTTCTTTGGGGGGCAGTCCTTCCTCACTCATGATGCGTTCCACATTTTCAACAACGACGATAGCATCATCCACCAGAAGACCAATGGCCAAAACCATGGCAAACATGGTCAGCATGTTGATGGAAAAACCGAAGAGCGCGAGAACGCCGAAAGTTCCCAGAAGGACAACCGGCACAGCGATGGTGGGAATGAGTGTGGCCCGCATATTGCCCAGGAAGAGCCACATCACCAGAAAAACCAGCACAATGGCGATAATGAGGGTCTTGACTACTTCGTTGATGGCCACCTTGATGAAGGCTGTGGAGTCCATCGGGTACACAACTTTGATCCCTCCAGGAAAAAACCGGCTCATTTCTGTCATCTTTGCTCTGACGGCATCGGCTGTATCCAGGGCATTTGCGCCGGCAGCCTGTCGGATGGCAATGCCTGCTGCAGGTTTGCCGTTGAATTGGGCCTGGATGTCATAAATTTCGGTACCCAGTTCGGTGCGACCCACATCCCTGATTCGCACAATTGATCCGTCAGGATTGGTGCGCAGGGGGATTTTTGCAAATTCTTCGGGAGTCGAGAGCATGTTCTGGACAACGATAGGTGCGTTCAAACGCTGGCCTTTTACCTGAGGCGCCCCGCCGAACTGTCCTGCGGAAACCTCTACGTTGTAGGCTTTGAGAGACGCCATCACATCTTCCACGGTCAGCCGGTAATCCGTCAGTTTTTCAGGATTCAGCCAGACGCGCATGGCGTATCCACCGCCGAAGACTTGCACTTCGCCCACTCCGGGGACCCGCGCCATGACTTTTTCCAGACTGGATTTGGCATAGTCTCTCAGATCATCACCGTCCATGGAGCCGTCTTCAGAGACCAGGGACACGATCATCAGGTAATTACGCGTGGATTTGGCAACCGTGACCCCCTGGTTTTGGACCACATCCGGGAGGCCCGTGAGGGCGGACTGGACTTTGTTCTGCACCTTGGACCAGGCTACATCCGGATCTGTTCCAGGGGCGAAGGTCAGTTCCAGACGCGAACCGCCTGCCGAGTCGCTCGATGCGGACATGTAGATCAGATTGTCCAGGCCGGTCATCTTTTGTTCAATGACTTGAGTGACGCTGTTCTCCACGGTTTCGGACGAAGACCCCGGGTAGGAAGCAGTAATTGAGATGGAGGGCGGAGCCATGTCCGGATACTGGGAGATGGGCAGATTATAAATGGCCAGTATGCCCAACGCCATGATGATGATGGCAATGACCCAGGCAAAAACCGGTCGTTCCAGGAAAAATTTTGATAGCATCAGGCGTCTCCGTTAATTCGTATTTGCCGGCGTGGCCGGAGGATTTGTTTTGCCGTTGTTTTCAAAAGGGACGGCTTTGACGGTCATACCGGGCTTTGCCTTCAGCAGTCCTTCAACAATCACCCGGTCGCCGTCGGCAAGACCGGAGTTGACAAGCCAGGCATCGCCGACGGCGCGATCCAGCTTGATTTCCCGCTGCTGAACTTTTCCTGCGATATCCACTGTCAATGTGTAGGGATTTCCCTTGGGATCCCGTGACACGGCCTGCTGGGGAATCATCATGGCGTTTTTATGAAGGCCTTCCTGTATGATCGCCCGGACAAACATGCCCGGCAGCAGCACGCCTTTTGGATTGGGAAAAACGATGCGCAGAATGACCGATCCGGTAGTCGGATCGACCGTGATGTCACGGAACTGAAGATTTCCTTTTAGTGGATACTCCGTTCCGTCATCCAGAAAAAGCCTGACCTTTTTTTGCTGATTGGCGTTTGGGTCAAGCTCTCCTTCCTGAATCTGGCGCCGCAGACGGAGGATATCCGTTGTTGACTGTGAAACGTCCACGTACATGGGATCCATCTGCTGAATAGTCGCAAGTGCCACAGGCTGGTGAGCCGTCACCAGCGCGCCAACGGTAACGTTGGATCTTCCGATGCGACCCGAAATGGGCGCAGTAATGGTCGTGTACTTCAGGTTGATGCGTGCGGTCTGCACATCTGCCTGAATCTGCTTCAATGCGGCCGATGTGTCGTCGTAATCCTGCCGGCTGACGGCTTTGTCAGTCAGAAGTTCCTTGAGCCTTTTCTCTTTGAGTTGAAGGGTGGAGAGCTGCGCTTCGGACCGGGCCAGCGCCGCTTGATAGAGAGCTGGGTCGATCTGGAAAAGGGGCTGACCGGATTTGACATCGGAGCCTTCCGTGAAAAGACGCTTCTGGATGATGCCGCCAACCTGGGGACGTACTTCTGCGACTAAATTGGCGGATGTTCGACCGGCCAGTTCGGTGGTTGTTTCCGCCGGTTTTGTCTGCATGGTTACAACGGCAACCTCGGGCATTGGCGGCGGGCCTCCCGCCTTCCTGTCACCGCAGCCCCACAACATCAAAACTACAGCTAAAAGGCCTGCTGTAGCCCTCAATTTGACCCTGTTGTTCCTTCTCATCGGACACCCCTTTTATGAATCAATAGAAATATGCCGTCTGGCGGTTATTTTTTATTATTTTTTTTTAAAGCGGATGGTTCCGGAATTTCCGGTTTCGGCTCAATGCCGTTCATAAGCAATTGCACATAGCCACGGATCTCTCTCCGGACGCGCGACGCATCAAAAATATACCCCATTAATTTGTCGTCCATTGCCGCGTGGAGGCTGATCATCTGCAGGCATTTGGCGGCCGTTGCCGGATCGGCATTTTTTGAGAGCCTTCCCATCCGCTGTTCCGCTTCCAGAAAAACTTTCAGCCCTTCGTTGGCCCTGTGGGGGCCTAAGTTCCGTTCCTCCATGATCTTCTGCATCTGGGTCATCAGATGACGGTCGGAGAAAATCGAGCAGATGATCAGGACGGTTTCATAATGAGCGGAATAGATTGCATAAAGGACGTCTTCCAGAATTTCGGGAAGCGTACGAGTCCCCACCTGAAGCGGCAGGTTCTGCAAGAGATTCTTTGTGTCATTGAAGCGGTCAGAGACTACCTCGTAAATGAGTTCCGCCTTGTCCTTGAAGTGGTGATAGATCAGCCCCTCGGCAACACGTGCCTCGCGCGCGATTTCACGTGTGGTTAAACGGGTGAGGCCTTTCGTTTGCAGCAGATGTTCAGTTGCGTTGATGATGTTTTGCCGGTTCTCGCTCATTCTTTTCCTGTTTGCCTCGCCCGGGCCTGCTGACAGGTTTGTTTGCTGTAGCAATATAATGGAACCACCCGACATATAATTGAGCAATTGCTCAATATATTTAAACGAGCGTTCAATGTTTGTCAAGTTGTATTTTGAGATCTCTCCACGTCTTGGGGTGTGTTCAGGTTTTGAAAAAGACGGCCGTCTTTATTGAAGGGCAAAATCTGTTCTTCAGAAATTTCCAGCACGCGCATATCCCTGTAAAAACCGGTGACTTTGAGCTTGTCCAGCATCAGCAGACGTTTGATGGAAGGCAGGCAGTTGCGTGAATAGACTGCATGCAGCGGTTGATATCCCTCGGCGAGTTCCGGAACGATCACATCATGCTTACCGGATTGCCCGGCCAGATAATCGATAAAGTCTTTGTTCAGATAGGGCATGTCACATGCGCTGACAAAGACGTAAGGATTCCTTGAATAAAACAGACCCGTATAAATACCTCCCAGCGCACCTTTGCCTTTGTAGATGTCCGTAACTATAGTGGCGCCGGTGAATTCCAAATAAGAGAGAGGATCATTTGTGACGATAATGATTTCGGAAAAAAGCTCGCGATAAATATTTATTGTATTATCAATGAGGCGGGTGCCGTCGATTTCCAGAAACGCTTTATTTTTTCCCATGCGGGAATTTTTGCCGCCCGCGAGGATAATACCGGTCACGCTGGCTTTTGTATCTGTCACTGGCCATGACTCCTTCAAACATATTCCTTCCTTATTCATTTACCATAAAAGATAAAATATTCATTCGGAATTTTAAGCATTTTTTACACATTTTTATTGACTATTGAAATATTAGACTATAGAAGTCCAACATCGCGATATTTGCTAATTTTAATAGGAGGTTCTTAATGACTGGAGAAACAAAGTTATTTGGCCTGCCGGCAGCAAGCGGCAGGTGGTTGTTCGTCGTTTTAGGGTTAATCATGAATGTATGCTTGGGAGCTGTTTATGCTTACAGTATTTTTCTGAAACCGGTAAGAGATGCTTTCCCCGGAGTTTCAGCGTTTCATGCTAATTTCCCATTTATGGTTTTCCTGGCTTTTTTTGCCGTTACAATGTTTTTTGGCGGTCGTCTCATGGAGAAACTGGGCCCCCGTACGCTTTGTTTGGCGGGTAGCGTCATTGTCGGGTTGGGCTGGTTTTTGTCTAGTTTCGCTTCCAATATCTGGATGCTGACGCTAACCTACGGTGTGATTGCCGGGTCGGGAGTCGGTCTTGTTTACGGGTGTCCTGTGGCGACGGGTGCAAAATGGTTTCCTGATAAGAAAGGTTTGGCCGTTGGATTAATGCTGGCTGGTTTTGGAGGTTCGGCATTGATCACCGGGAAGGTTGCCAGTATCATGTTGCCGCAGGTGGGGTTGTCTTCAACTTTTATGTATTTTGGTATTACATTCGGAATCATTCTTGTTGTTTTGAGTTTACCTTTCAAATTCCCGGCAGCCGGCTGGGTTCCCGCAGGATGGAAGCCGGCAGCAGGCACAGTGGTTGCCGATGATTTTACCCCCGGTGAAATGGTGAAAACCGGAACGTACTGGGGATTGTTTTTTTGTTTTCTTATCGGATCGATTGCTGGACTGATGGCGATTGGTATTTCCAAGCCGGTCGGAAATGAAATTATCAAGATTACCGGAGAAACGGCTGCCACGCTGGTTGGTGTGTTTGCGATTTTCAACGCCGCCGGTCGTCCGCTATTCGGATTTTTGACGGACAAGCTTAATCCCCGCAATGCCACATTACTGAATCTATGCGTCATCCTTGTAGTCTCTGTTATCATGATCATTGCCAAAGAAGGGGATACTTTGCTTTACACGATATGTTTCATTGGATTCTGGATGTGTCTGGGCGGATGGCTTGCCATTGCTCCAACGGCAACTGGAATATTTTTTGGAATGAAAAACTATGCACGCAATTATGGCGTTGTCTTCTTTGCGTACGGATTTGGTGCAATTGTCGGTGGCATTATTTCCGGCCAGGCCAAGGATGTGTTCGGAACCTATACCTATGCCTTCTATCCCACCGCAGTGCTTGCGGCTGTGGGATTGGTAATGGCTTTTATTTTCATGAAACCGCCTAAAAAAGCATAGTGCCGACTTGCGAAAATAAGTTGTCATAACCTTGCAGGTCACGCGTTTCGAAGAAACGAAGTGACTGAGAAAACTTTAATATCTTTGAAAAGATTTCTCCCTTCGGTCGAAATGACAGAATGCTGACGCATGCAGATAGTTACTAGAGCCGGACAAAATATTCATTGCACACAAAATAAAAAAGCGGGCTTATTGCCCGCTTTTTTATTTGGATTATCGGCTGATTTTCCGGTCAATGGCAGCATGCGTTTTCCCTTCATGCTCCACCATGGAGTGGCTGTCTCCTTTGCCCCGGAAGCGTTTGACGTTGAGCATGAAAATTTCGAGCTTGGAGAGCACATTGGGCGGCAGAAGGTTCCCGTCAATTTCAATCGAGATGGTCGGGTATTTCCTTTCCCTGGCCCAGGGCGTATAAAGTCCTTCGATCACGCGGCCGATCAGGCAGGCGAAAGGCGAAATGTTGACAATGCCCGAATAGCCGTCCATCATGGCGGTAGCGGCCACACCGCTGGATATGCAGATTTCTGAATGCAGTTCGTGGCTCGCGAAATGTTTTTCGGTGTTGTTCATGATCTTGGTCATGTCGTGCGGCGTGTGCGGCACCAGTCCGGTTGTGCTCAGGGTTTTGCGGACATTTTTTTCCACATGTTTTTTATAGATATGTTCGATTCTCCAGTCGATGATATCCCGGAATTCTTTGGCAAAAACCCGCCGGTACCAGGGCGCAAGTTTCAGCTTCTTTTTGAGTTCATAATGCCGGACGAAGTCGCAGTAGTAAAACCATTCGATGACATTAGAAACCTTTCCGACGATGCCGTGGCGGCTGAATTGCTGAATCAATTCATCCACGGCAAAATCATCGCGCCGGACATAGATTTCTCCCACAATCAGCACTTTGGGGCAGTCTTCCATCTTTTTGGCCAGCGGTATTCTGGAGATCGTATCAGCTATATCCTTCAGAACAGGTAGAACTTTGGTAATATCCTGCTCGGCGACACTGATCATTTTTTGCCAGATCTGATCGTAAACGTTCATGGCTTCTGCGGGGTCGGCGGCACACGTCCTGAGGGTGGTTTCAACATCTTTCATATAATCGCCGATAACCGCCGCCCACCAGGCATACTTGGTAAATTCAGTGCCCAGCTCCGTGTAGGAATTGTCCGAATCCATCGTAAACACCACAACATTTTCCAGGCGCAGATCCTTAAAAAGGTTTTCATAAAACACAAAGTATTGTCCGGTTCTGCAGGGGCCCGTTGTTGTAGGGACAAACAGGATATAGATTTCGTCTTTGCGGTATTGATCTGAAGATAAATATTTCAAAGCGCTGCCCAGGACAAGGTGCGACGGCAGGCATTCCTTACCGGAGGCGTGATTGCGTGCCATCTGCAGGGTGTAGATATCGGGAACGGGCATGGCTTGCGCGTTGAGGCCCAGGCCGCGAAGAGTTGCTCCGACCAGTTCCGCGGAGAGTCTCCCCATGTTGGATAAGAGCAACTTGACGCGAGGGTTGTTTTTAATCGGGATTATTTCGCCGGTGACACGGTTTTTTATATGAATCTCTTCGCTGGGGTTGTTGATGAAGCGAAGGCCGTTGTCGTATCGTTCCTCGCGGATATCGGTCAGCTTGGAGCGGTAACCTTCGATAATGTCCAGAAAGGCCTCAATGCGCGTATCGACGCCGGCCGGCCGTGTGGGAATCCAGCTCCAGGATTAAAAACGGTTTGGTACCCATGATCCACTTCAGATAATGCAGCATGAAGGAATCGGGCGCGCAGGAAAAATTGGAAATGTAGGTCACAAAAATATTGTCTTCGTTTTTCAAAAGCGTGCCGGCTTTCATGTCCTGCTGGCCGTAATACCAGTACATGTTGGGATAAATGGCCTCGTCGGCAAACGGAAGAATATCATACGGGATGATCGAGTAACCGCGGGATGTGTATTTCCGGGGAATGCCCATATTGGCGTCTGTGGTAAAGGAGTTGTAGGGACGTCCCAGAATGGCGATGACCGGACGTTCTGCCCGGCGGGCCTCTTCAAGCGCCTGTTTGCCCAGTTCCGTGAATCTGGTAAAGCACTCCATCTGTTTTTCATGCGCCAGAGTGAAGGCGTTTTTCGCTTCGGCCTCACTGAATCCCAGCTGAGCGGCCATGGCGATGAACGGTTCGGCGGCTTTTTTTATCCCGTACATGAAGCTGACGACAGGCGCTAAAAATTTTTCATCCGGAATCTCCGGGAAAGCTTGCTTAATATAGTACGGCAGACCCTGCGTGATGGGGCAGAAATTGGCCTGAACCGTTTTTTCGTAACTGTCCATATCCCGGAAGTGAGGCAGGAAAACATAATCGATATTACGGTTTAAAATATCCTGAACGGCGCCGTGAGCGATTTCCGCCGGGAAACAATAATTGCTTTCGACGCGTGCCGTTCCTTCGTGGGAGATCTCCTGAGATACAAAGGTTTCAATCCCCAGGGTGTGAAAAAACCAGGAATAGAATGGCCAGAGCGTATAAATCGAAAAACAGAGGGGAATGCCGACGACGTACTCTTTTTTCTTAACCAGTGTGGCGGGATCGGGAGCGCATTCTTTAAACAGGATGTCATTTCGCTTTTCAACATAGTCAATCACTTCGGCTTCGTTGAAAACTTTTTTCTTGCGGATATTGGCGTATTTGTTACAGCGGCCTCCGAACATGTACTTGTGGCCGTTGACGTTGAGAATGCGGACCGGGCAGAAATTATCACAGGCCTTGCACTGAAATTCCTTTTCATAGATGATGTCCGTGGCCAGAATCTGATCTATGTCGTAAGTGGACTTGGTCAGAAATCCTTCGGCAGCTTTTTGTTTGGCGAGAATTCCGACGCCGAAACAGCCCATTAATTCCGGATCCGGGGGCACCAGGATATCTTTGTCCAGCAGCATGGCGAAGGCCAGCGGGACAGCTTTATTCTTGGCTACACCGCCCTGCAGGACAATGTTTTTGCCGATCGTCCGGTTGCCCACGACACGATTGAGATAATTGGACACAATCGAGGTGACGATTCCGGCGGTGATGTCTTCACGGGATGCGCCCTGCTGAATGGCATTACGGATGTCAGAATTGATAAAAGCCGAACAATGTTCGCCGAACTTTAAAGGCTCTTTTGCTGCCAGCGCGATATCCCCGATCTGGTCTGCTTCCGGGATATTCAAATCTCCCTGCGCCGATTCTTCCAGGAATGACCCGGTTCCAGCGGAACAGGCTTCGTTCATAGCGTAATCAATTGGGACTTTGTTTTTGAGAGAAACATACTTGGCGTCCTGACCGCCGATTTCAAAGATCGTGTCGATGTTGTCCCGGTAAAACGAAGTGCCTACTGCGTGCGCGATGATTTCATTGTAGACGCCGGGCGTTTCGAGGAAAACACCAAGAATCTCACGCGATGAGCCGGTTGTGGAAGCGAGTGTAATGCTGATTTTTCCTTCACCGATATCTTCGTGTATCTGCTTTTTCATCTGCACGAGGCAGTTCTTGAGTGAACAGACCGGATCACCATGCGTGCGGCCGTAAAAGGACGCGGTGATCTCATTGGTTTCGATGTCGATGAGACAGGCTTTTGTGGTGGTGGAACCGCCGTCCACACCCAGGATATATTCACGGCCGGCGACGACTTTTCCTTTTTGGGAGGGGAGATACGTGACCCGACCCTGAGCCGTCTCCAGGCTTTTGAATCTTTTGAACTGAATCTGGCTGCTTTTGAACAAGTTATCCGCCGGCGGCAAAACACTTCCGGAGATTCCGGCCATCAGGGCCGCGCCGTAAGCCTCGAAATAAGGCGCCTGCAGGGGAACGATGAATTCGATTTGAGGCATCCGTTCGCGGATAAAGCGCAGAATGTATTGGTTTTGCGTTACCCCGCCGACAAGCAGTACAGTGCCTTTTTCGATTTTAGCTCTTTTGAGAAAATCGATGACTTTGATGGCCATGACATCGCTCAGCGACAGTACGATATCGCCGGTCGTCGCTTCACCTTTGTTGAGGCGGTGCGTGCAGTCGCTTTTCATGAAGACCGAACAGCGCGAGGAGAGTTTCAGTGCCCGGCAGTTATCGGGGATGTTGTTGATGTCGCCGAGCTTCATGTTCATCCGTGCGAGCTGCTGTTTGAAGAATTCTCCGGTTCCCGAGGCGCACTTGTTGCCCGAGAAACTGGTGATGATTTTGTTGTTGCGGTCGATGGTGTAGACAACCAGGTCTTCTCCGCCCAGGGAAACCAGGGCGTCAATTTGATGATTGAGCTTTTGCAGGGCTTCCTCAATGCAGAGGGGTTCAATCACGCTGCTGATATTCAAAAGATGGCGGCCTTCGGTGCCGGTGACCAGTGTTTTTGTTCCCTGCGGTATATTGCGGGCTGACAGGATCTTGCTGAGGGTATCGAGAAAATTGCCTTCATGCGGCTCAACGGCGCTCCATACGATGCGATCTCCATCCAGCATCGCCGCCTTTACGTTTGACGATCCGATATTGATTCCCAGACTACGCATAAAAACTCCCTTAAAGTATTATCCCCGTGGTCAATATTACGATTGATCCGTGTCGTCAAGCATCAGATGAGATCGTTAAAATAACCTTTGATAAGACAAAGGGTTAGACAGAGTCGATGAACAAGAAAAAAGCAGCTGATCGCGCTTGCTTTCAGCTGCTTTTTGTTTCAATTAACATTGAGCTGTCTGTTGCGACAGCATCTTTTGTTTTGCCACAACCTGTATGGTATTAATGGCCTTCTTCCATTGCGCCGCCGATATACATCATGGCCAGAAGCATGAAAACCAGCGTCTGGACAACCGATGTGAAGATCATTAGAAACATAATGGGCAGTGGAACAATGAGAGGCACCAGCAGAAGGACAACCAGCAGAACGATGTCTTCACCGGCGATATTTCCGAACAGACGGAAGGTCAGGGACAATGGGCGCGACAGGTGACTGATGACTTCAATCGGCAGCATCAGCGGGATCAGCCACCAGACAGGTCCTAAAAATTGTTTGAAATATTTGAGGCCGTGAGTGATGACACCGACGACATGCGTGGAGAAAAACACGACAAGTGCCATGGCCAGGTTCGTGTTGATGTTGGCCGTCGGAGATTCAAATCCGGGGATGATACCAATCAGGTTGCTTGTTAAAATGAACAATCCCAGCGTGGCAATCAGGGGAAAGAATTTCTTCCCGTGTTCCCCCATGGTATCGAGCAGCAGCGAATGAAGGCTATCCACGATCACTTCCATAACATTTTGTATCCGGCCGGGATAAACCTGCAGGTTACGGGTTGCCAGAAACGAAAGTGTGGCCAGTAGCAACATCACAAAAAAAGTGCTGAAAACGATGGTCATGTTAATGCCAATGTCTTTCAACCAAGAAGTATGGAAGAATATTAGGGGTTCCATTTGTTTCTAACTAACCTCCTCAATTAAGTTTTTTTTTGCCAGTGTTGTGATCACAGTGAACGTGACGTTAATCACAACCACGGAAAGTCCGATGATTAGTCCGACGACATGAACCGTATCGGCGGCAAGCAGAAAATATACGACAACGCCGGTCAGCGCCAGACGGATGTAATACTTCATCATGGTTGGCCGTTTCACATTTCCGGAAAGATTATTGAAGAGACTGCGCAGGCCGTATTCCATGCCGTGAAAATTGAGAATACTGATAAAGCCGCCAAGGAGGATTCCCAGGGAAAACTTGAAAGGAGCGAAAAACAGAGAGGGAATTAAAAGAATTGCCAGAATAATCCAGTTGGCGATTTCAAGTTTTTTTTGGAGCGGGTCTTTGACGATGGGGTTCACTTTTCAAACTCTTTATAATGAATTCTTCATCCCTGAAATTCTTTTGTATTAAAACATATATGTTACGAAACCCGGCCGAAATGCCGATCGCCAGAAACACGATCGTGAAAACGTGGCCGGAATCAAATTTCCGGTCTAAATAACTTCCTAAAAGGAGGCAACCAAAAATCGCCAGAACCATTGCGATTCCAATGCTGCTGGCGTAAGCCATCTGGATGCTCAATTTTTTGGTTTCGCTATCCATTTAGTGATGCGATCCTTAACATGCGTGATGAGCAAAGTCAATCAAAAACATGACCGCCGTTCATTTTTTATTCAAAAGATGCCGGTTTTGCCTGTACCATTCAATCGTCTTTTGCAACCCGGTTGTTAAGTCTGTTGTTGCTTTGAATCCAAATTCTTTCAATGCCTTGGAAGTATCTAGCTGACGGCGGGGCTGGCCGTCCGGCTTGGATGAATCCCAGGCGATTTTTCCGGTGAAACCGGACAGGCGGGCGATGAGCTCAGTGAGTTCCTTAATGGAAATTTCGTACCCCGCTCCGATATTGACCGGTTCACTTTTTTCGTACAAATCGGCAGCCATGCAAATGGCAGCTGCCGCATCTTCCACATAAAAAAATTCCCTTGTTGCGCGTCCCGTACCCCATACTTCCAGTGAATCCGAATGGTTGTCCATGGCATCAAAGCATTTTTTAATCAATGCTGGAATGACATGGGATGACTGGGGGTTGAAATTGTCGCCCGGGCCGTAAAGATTGACCGGCAGGAGGAAAATGGAATTAAAACCGTATTGCTGACGATAAGACTGGGACTGCACCAGCATCATTTTTTTAGCGAGTCCATAAGGCGCGTTGGTTTCTTCAGGGTATCCGTTCCAGATATCCTCTTCTTTAAAGGGCACCGGGGTGAATTTGGGGTAAGCGCAGATCGTGCCCAACGCGACAAATTTTTCAATTTTATGCAGATAGGCCTCGTGAATCAGCTGAGTGCCCATGATAAGGTTGTCGTAGAAAAGTTCGGCGGGCTTTTCCTGGTTAAAGCCGATGCCGCCCACTTTTGCCGCCAGATGAATGACGATGTCCGGTTTTGTGACGTCGAACATGCGACGAATATGGGCCAGATCAGTAAGGTTGTAGTCCGGCAGATCAACGATATCAATACTCCGGCAGCCGTAATCAGCGAGTTTCCTGATCAGATGTTGCCCCAGAAATCCTTTGCCGCCTGTGACGGTTATTCTTTTATCAGCAAGCAATTTTTAATCCTCTTGAATCTTATATTAACTGATTCGTTCGACATTTGCACATGAATAACCGGCATCCAGCAGGGTTTTTTCCTGCCTGGCCAGTTTCATATCCGCCTCGACCATCATATCAATAAGCTGATCAAATGTAACCTTTGGCTGCCAGTTCAGTGTGTTTCTCGCCTTGGACGCGTCTCCCAGCAGAACGACAACCTCCGTCGGCCGGAAATACCGGGGATCGATCACGACGTGACGGGCGTAATCCAGGTCCAGCTTTGCAAAGACTTTTTCGGCAAACTCCCGGACCGAGTGTGTTTCACCGGTTGCGATGACATAGTCATCCGGTTTTTCCTGCTGGAGCATCAGCCACATCGCTTCTACGAAGTCGCCGGCAAACCCCCAGTCTCTTTTGGCTTCGAGATTACCCAGATAAAGCTTATCCCGAATGCCCAATTTGATTTGCGTCGCCGCGCGGGTGATTTTACGGGTCACGAAGGTTTCGCCGCGCCTCGGGGATTCGTGATTGAACAGGATGCCGTTGGTTGCAAAAATGCCGTAGGCATCGCGGTAGTTCTGCACAATATGATAGGCATAAACTTTTGCCGCAGCGTAAGGACTGCGCGGCTGAAACGGTGTGTTTTCATTTTGTGGCGGCGGTGCGGCGCCGAACATTTCACTGGAGGAAGCCTGATAAAATTTTGTCTTAATTCCGGTTTTTCGGATGGATTCCAGGATTCTCAACGTTCCCAGTCCCGTGATGTCACCGGTGTATTCAGGCATGTCGAAACTCACACGCACATGGCTTTGGGCGCCTAAGTGATAAATTTCATCGGGATTGATTGCGGCAAGCAAATCCATGAGCTGGCCGGAAACGCTCAGATCGCCATAATGCAGAAATAATTTTGCGTCCGGTTCGTGGGAGTCGCGATACAAATGATCGATCCGGTCTGTGTTAAAGGTGCTGGAGCGGCGAATCAGACCATGAACTTCATAGCCCTTGTCTAAAAGGAGCTGTGCAAGATACGATCCGTCCTGCCCCGTAATTCCGGTAACAAACGCTTTCTTCATAAAAATCCCTTGTCTTCTATCCTTGAACCTTGTCCCTTGATCCTTTTTTATAATCTCCAGTAATTAATGCCCAGTGACTTTGCCTGCTCCGGTTCGAAGACGGCTTTAATATCGAGGAGAATCGGACGGCTTTTGCGGCACAGGGACGCTACTTTTTCAATGCCCAGTTCCATGTATTCGCGGTGGGCCACGGCAAGGATCACTGCGTCCACGTCCTTTACCGCTTTCAATGATACAGGCTCAATGCCGCAGTGCTCGCGCGCTTCCTCCGGAATGGCCAGCGGATCATGAGCCATGACGGTCACACCGTAGTCTTTCAACTCATTGATAATATCAACAACCCGGGTATTTCGCAAATCGGGAACATTTTCTTTAAAGGACAGCCCCAGCACTGCGACGCGGGCCTTCTTCACCTGGATATCGGCGGCAATCAGCATCTTGACGGTTCGTTCCGCGACATACTTGCCCATGTTGTCATTGATTCTGCGTCCTGAGAGAATGACCTCCGGACGATACCCGATGCTTTCCGCCTTGTACGTCAGATAGTAAGGATCAACACCGATGCAATGGCCGCCGACCAGGCCCGGCCGAAAATTGAGGAAGTTCCATTTCGTGCCGGCTGCCTCCAGAACTTCCAGTGTGTCGATGCCCATTTTGTTAAAGATGATGGCCAACTCATTCATCAGCGCGATGTTGATGTCACGCTGCGTGTTTTCGATGACCTTGGCGGCTTCCGCGACCTTGATGGAAGAAGCCCGATGCAGGCGGACTTTCACCACAGCTCCATAGATTCCTTCGAGCAGATTCAGCGTTTCAGCATCGGAGGCGGAAATAATCTTAACAGTATTGCTTACCGTATGGACTTTATCACCCGGGTTGATGCGTTCAGGGGAATAGCCGACTGTAAAATCCCTGCCCAACTTCAATTTTGATTCACGCTCCAGGATGGGAACGCAGATATCTTCCGTGACACCGGGATAAACAGTGGACTCATAGACTACACAGGAACCCGCTGTTAAATGCCTGCCGATAATGGCCGAAGCGTTTTCCATCGCGCCAAGATCGGGAACGTGAAAGTGGTCAACCGGCGTTGGGACCGCTACAATGAAAAGTTTACAGCCGGTAAGGTCTGCCGGTCTGGACGTGAAGAGAATGTTCGCCTTTTTCAATTCGCCGTCGGAAAGTTCCATCGTCCGGTCGTGGCCTTTTTTCAATTCAGCGACGTTGGCCTCGCTGATATCAAATCCGATGACAGTAAAATGACGCGACAGG
>Ga0105104_10000319_pt1 | contig 36327 bp, 31 predicted proteins | sample PPLLaktember2015_3_FD_87034 | JGI IMG/M metagenome (GOLD analysis project Ga0105104, IMG submission 87034) | Freshwater sediment microbial communities from Prairie Pothole Lake near Jamestown, North Dakota, USA - PPLs Lake P7 Core (6) Depth... | ecosystem: Environmental > Aquatic > Freshwater >... | reverse complement strand
GGGCGGACAGCACGTCAACCGCACCGAATCCGCGATTCGCATTACGCATCTTCCCTCCGGAATCGTCGTCACCTGCCAGACCGAACGCAGCCAGCACCGCAACCGCGACAGCGCGATGAAAGTTTTAACGGCGCGGCTCTATCAGAAATGGCTGGATGACCAGCGCGCAAAGAACGACGTGATTGAAGATTCCAAATCCGATATCGCGTGGGGACATCAGATCCGTTCCTACGTGTTTATGCCGTACCAGATGGTGAAAGATCACCGCACGAACGTGGAAACCTCGAACATTCAGAAAGTGATGGACGGCGATTTGGATGACTTCGTGCGCGCGTATCTACTGCTCGGAGCGCAGGGCAAGTTCGCCCGCAGCCGAGGCGTGGTGAAGAACGGAGAATAATTTTCTTTTCACCGCGCGAGGGGTAAGGACACCCCTCGCGGCGACGCAAGAACTGCCGGGTGGGTGACACACACACCGAAGCGCAGAAAAGACCCCCCTTGTATCCCCCCGTAAACGGAGGGAGAACCAGAATCCCTCCGGGTTGCGGAAACCTTAGCCCGCCTCGGCGAGAAAAGAACGTCCTAAGAACACCCCTTGCGGCGACACAAAAATCGCCGAGCAGGGTCGCTGACCCTGCCGGAATCGGTGGCTTCATTTCGAATATCAGGAATATGCAAAAATATTTTTCATTACTACTCAGCCTTCTGCTTTTTACGATTGTTTGTTCAGCGCAAGCGATGCCACTTCTTCAATCCGGCGAGCCGTATTACGAATTTGCGCGGCATGAAGTTCTTGTGCAGTTCGTCTCCAAGCTCTCCGGCTGGGATATGGCTAAACTTTGCGAGCCGGTCGGCGCGAAAATTGTTGAAGAGAGCGCGGAGATGGGATTTTATCGCGCGGCCTTACCCGAAGATTTCGACGAGGCACGGGCCGTTGCGTATTTCCGTTCGCTGCCGGACGTGGAATGGGCGAACTTCAACTACCTCGCACATGTTTGCTATACTCCCAATGATCCGCTGTATGCTTATCAGTGGCATTACCCGCGCATGAATCTGCCGCAAGCCTGGGATTTAACGCGCGGAAATCCGAATATTATGGTGGCCGTATGCGATATGGGCTACCAATTCAATCACGAAGATTGGGCGGGCGTGCAGACTATCAACCCGCGCGATTTCATCCAGAACGACTACGATCCGACCACGAACGTGGCCGACTCCCACGGGGAGCACGTGGCGGGAACGATTTTCGCCGCCACCAACAACAATCTTGGCGTGGCGGGAGTCGCGCCGCTGTGCAAGCTCATTCCGATCCGCTGTATGGACGACAGCGGCACGGGCACAATGATGCAGATTTCCAATGCCATTGCATGGGCTTATCAACACGATGCGCATGTGATTAATCTTTCATTATCCATTCGCGTCACCGGACCGCCTTCGGATCCCGGTCCGCCGCTCTCGACTGCGATCAACAACGCTTATAATGCGGGAACAATCATCTGCGCGGCCTCGGGCAACGATTATCAACCTTACGTAGCCTTTCCCGCTGCATATACGCAATGCATCGCCATCGGCGCCACCGGCTATAATGACATGATCGCTCCCTATTCCAACACCGGCGGCATGCTGGACATTGTCGCTCCGGGCGGCAATATGGCGCAGGATCTCAACAGCGACGGCTATGGAGACGGCGTGCTCTCCACCGTGCGCGAATCCACCGGCGACGTGTATGTGTTCTTCCACGGAACCTCCATGGCTACGCCGCACGTAGCGGGGCTTGCGGCCTTGCTTCTCAGCTATGGGATTCAAGCCAATCAAGTGCGGCAGGCCTTACAGCAGACGGCAGTGGATCTGGGCACAACCGGATTGGATAATATCTACGGATGGGGACGCGTGAACGCTTACGCCGCGCTGCGTTATTTGAACAGTGAACCGCACCAAACGCACATCGTGCCGCGATCCGTAAAACTGAGTCCGCCCTATCCGAATCCGTTCAACAGCAGCACGATCATTCCGCTGGAAATTTCCGCGACCACGCGCGTGGAATTGACCGTTTATAATATTCTGGCGCAGAAGGTGACCACGCTTTTGCCTTCACAGAATCTGGAACCCGGTTCTTACACGTATCTGTGGAATGCGCAAGACTTGCCGAGCGGCGTGTATCTGATCAAGCTGTCCACAGCCTCCTTCGAGCAATCGCAAAAAGTTCTTCTGATCAAATAATCCGCGCGGAATTTTTCGTTTCCGCGGCCAACCGTTTTTCACGACCATCAACCACACCACATCCAACGTCAGTCTGGCGGAAGTCATCACCGCCGATTCCGCGCAGCCGCACCGGCCAACCTTCGCGCGGATCGGCCAGTCCGCATTAGCTTCCAACTTTCAGGCTTTCCGCAGGCACGCGAAAAACGCGCGCATCATGGCCGTGGTCAAGGCCGACGCTTACGGTCACGGACTCTTGCAGTGCGCTAAACTTTTTGCCGATTTAGGCGCGGATTATTTCGGTGTGGGCTTTGTCGAGGAAGGCATCGCCCTGCGCCGCGCGGGTTTGCGCGTGCCGGTCTTAGTGATGGGCGGCATCGTCGGTTCGCAGATTGCGATTTTTCTCGAACACGATCTGGACATGACGGCCAGTTCGGTTTTCAAAATCGAAGCGATCAACGACGCGGCCTCCGGCTTGGGAAAACGCGCCCGCGTGCATCTGAAAATTGACACGGGCATGAACCGCATCGGTCAGAATTGGCAGACGGCGCATCTGCTGTTCGAGGCTGCGAAACGCTGCACGCACGTAGAGATTGCCGGAATTTATTCGCATTTGGCTACGGCAGAGGATTTTCAATCCGATTTCGCGGAATTGCAGATCGCGCGTTTTCGTCGCGTCCTGGATGACGCTAAGTCCTTAGGATTGGAAACGGGACTCAGGCATCTGACGAACTCCGCCGGAACGATTCGCTTTCCCGATGCGCATCTGGATATGATTCGCCCCGGCATCGGATTATTCGGCCAGTACGCCGCACCGAATTTAGCAGAAATCTTTCCGCTCACGGCGGCCATGTCGCTCATTAGCGAAATCGTCTATTTGAAGCGCGTGAAAAAAGGCGAAAGCGTGAGCTACGGTTTGAAGTGGACGGCTGATGAAGACACGTGGATTGCCACGGTGCCGGTCGGCTACGGCGACGGCTATCCGCGTTTGCTTAGCGCGCATGCGCCCGTGCTGATCGGCGGCAAACGATACCCGATTATAGGAGCGGTGTGCATGGATCAACTGATGGTTAATCTCGGCCAAGACCGTTACCGAGTAGGCGAACCTGTGGTGATGTGGGGCAGGCAGGGCAATGACGAAATTTCGCTTTGGGAAATTTGCAGGCCGTCCGGCTTCATTCCCTACGAATTGCCGATCTTTCTCACCGGAAGAGTGCCGAGGGTATTTGCTTAAAGCCACGACGCCATTGTCCGCGTCAGCGAGATCTCGCTTTGCGGACCAGTCGGGAGACCGACAACGGCGATTTAATAGGCGAAGGATGAGTGAGAACATACTTTCTCTATCCAATACTCACCACGCTGATATTTGTATTCGTCATCGAGCGAGTTTGTGCAGAAGTAATCGTCGGCGCGGATTTGTCGTTCGTGCCGAGGCTGGAACATGCGGGGGCGGTGTATCGGGACAACGGGCAGGTGCAAGATGCGCTGACGATTTTTCACAATCACGATTTTAGTTCCGTGCGGCTAAGGCTGTGGCACACGCCCGCCGAGCCGTGGCACGGGCTGGATTCCACGATTGCCTATGCGCAGCGGGCGGTGAACGCGGGATTTGATTTTCTGCTCGACATTCACTATTCCGATTCGTGGGCCGATCCCGCTCATCAAACCAAGCCTACGGCATGGCAAGGCTTATCGTTTGCGGTTTTAACCGATTCGGTTTATCATTATACGAATGCGGTAATCCGCCGCTTTCGCGAAGCGGGAGCGCTGCCGCAATTCGTTCAAGTGGGGAACGAAATATCGGGGGGGATGCTGTGGAATGACGGACGCGTGGGTGGAGCATGGGAAACTCCGCAGCAGTGGTCGCAGTTCATGGCCTTGCTGAATGCGGCAATCTCCGGTGTGCGCGACAGTCTACCTGCGGAGCAGCAACCCAAAATCATTATCCATTTTGCCGACGGCGGTGACAACGGCGCGTGCCGTTGGTTTTTCGATCATTTGCAGAATGCCGGTTTGAATTTCGATGTGATCGGCCTTTCTTTTTATCCGTGGTGGCACGGATCGCTGAATGATTTGAGTGAAAACGTCAACGATCTGGCAACGCGCTACGGCAAAGAAATTCAGGTGGTCGAAACCGCCTATCCGTGGACGCTCGATTGGTACGACGATACGTTCAATCTGGTCGGCACTTCCGAGCAACTGCTGCCCGGATATCCAGCCACACCGGAAGGGCAGCTCAATTTTCTGCGCGATGAACTGGCCATAATTCGCAGCGTGCCGAACGGGCTGGGCACCGGACTTTACTATTGGGAACCGGCCTGGGTTTCCACTCCCGCTTTCGGTTCGGCTTGGGAAAATATAGCACTGTTCGGTTTTACGGGAATGTCGCTTCCGGCTCTCGATTTTCCGCGCTTAAGTAATGTTTTTGAATTCATAAAGCCGCCTGCTTTCGCGCTGACCGGGCCGTATCCCAATCCGTTCAATTCATCCACGGAAATCCATCTGGAACTGGTCCGCGCGGAAGACGTTTCCATAGATATGTTCGATATTCTGGGCCGCTGCGTGCACACCCAAACTATTCCGGACGCCGCAACAGGCGTGCATCGCATTTCTTTTAATGCGGCCAATCTTGCGAGCGGCCTGTACATTGTTCGAGTCGAGGCCGGGGGATATCTTTATACCCGCGGCGCGATCTTAATTCGCTAATTCACTCATGGCTTCCGTTAACCGGAGGACAGCCGATATGCCTGATCGTTCCAAAGAACCATTACCCGCGCGCGTCGAGCACCGCATCCGCGCGACCATTGAGCTTGCGCAGCGATACCGCGCCGGCAAGGAACCGGCTCCGGCCGTGCCGTTCGTGACGGTTTCGCGGCAATATGGATGCGAAGCGATGGAGTTCGCACACGCGTTATCCGAAAAACTGGCTGCCGAGAACCGCCTGCCGCCGGGACACTGGCAAGTCTATAACCGGCAGATTATCGAGGCGATCACAGCCGAAGTGCCGCTGGCGGAAAACCTGATCGAATCTTTGGATGTGCATGCGCGCAGCGGATTGGAAGAGTTTTTTCAAACGCTGATGGGATCCTCGCCGCCGGACATCGAAGTGCTGAAACTTTTAGCCCGCGTCGTGCGCGCGCTGGCGCATCACGGCAATTGCATTTTGGTGGGCCGGGGAGGCGCGCTGATGACGCACGATCTGCCGTATGGAATTCACGTGCGGCTGGTGGCTCCCGAAAGCTGGCGGCTGAACAGCCTGATTACCCGTTTCGGTTGGGATAAAAGCCGCGCGCACTCTTTTCTACACGAGGAAGACACTAACCGCAGCCAGTTTTATCGTAAGTACCTCAATCGCGACGTGAACGATCCGCTGCTGTACGATATCATTCTCAACGTGTCGCGAATCAATCGCGAAGAACAGGTGGAAGCCGCGGCGGCTCTCTGCCGCAAGCGTTTTCCGCGACTCCCGATTGAAAAATCGACGTAACCTTTTCTTTTGAACCTTTGCCTCATATGCCCGACAACACCGTGAATACCATTCGCGTTCGCCTGGCGCGCGATTCCGATACGGAAGCGATGCTGGAAATTTATTTGCCGCTGGTAAAGAACGCATACTGCACGCTGGAATTCACGCCGCCCTCGGTTTCGGATTTTTACAACCGCATTGCGACCGGAATCGAGACCGCGCCGTGGCTGGTGTGTGAGATCGGCGGCAAAATCGCGGGGTACGCGTATGCGCAGCGCTTCCGCCCGCGCGCGGGTTATCAGTGGGCAACGGAAGTTTCGGTGTACGTGCATCCGGATTTCCGCCGCCGCAATGTGGCGATGGGATTGTACACCGCGCTCTTCGACTGCCTGCGCGCGCAGGGATTTTTCACCGCGCTGGCTGTGATCGTTTTGCCCAATCCGCCCAGCGTGGCTTTGCATGAAAAACTCGGTTTTACCGCCATCGGTGTGCAGCATGACATCGGCTACAAGAACAGCCACTGGCGCGACGTCGGCTGGTGGGAGCTTTCGCTGCGGCGGCGTATGGAAAGCCCGGCTCCGCCCCGTTCTTTGGCTGCGGTGACCATCACCTCCGCCTGGCAGGAAGCGATGCACAAGGGCGAAGCGCTGATAAAGGGGTAGCTATCTGCCATCTGCAATTAAAGCCGCGACCGCTCTCTTGAGCGGTAATGGAATAATCGTGTAACCATCGAGGAATATGCCCATGTCCGATTCAACATCCCGTACCGCGCTCATTACCGGCGCATCCGGAGGCATCGGACTCGAACTGGCCAAGCTGTTTGCGCAGGACGGTTGGAATCTCGTGCTGGTTGCGCGCAGCCGCGAAAAACTCGAAGTCCATGCCCGTGCGCTGGAGTCTGCGCATAAGGTTTCCGTTAGGATTATCGCCCAAGACCTCAGCGTGCCCGGTGCCGCGCGCAACATTTATGACGAACTTTCTGCCGCGAATATTTCGATAGAGGCTCTGGTCAACAACGCGGGCTATGGCATGCGCGGCTCGTTTGCCGCCAACGATTACACCGTCGAAATCGGCATGATCGCGCTGAACGTGACGGCGCTCACCGAACTCACAAAATTCTTTCTGCCGCCGATGATCGCCGCGCGCAAGGGCTGCATCATGAACGTGGCGTCCACCGCCGGATTTCAACCCGGCCCGTTCGGCGCGGTGTACTACGCCACCAAGGCCTACGTGGTCAGTTTTACCGAAGCTCTGGCCGAGGAATTGCGCGGTACGGGCGTTGTTGCGTCGGTATTATGCCCCGGTCCCACCGAAACCGGCTGGGCGGATCGCGCCGGGATGAGCAATACGCCGCTTTTCAAGCACGGTGTAATGGACGCCGCCGCCGTTGCGCGCATCGGCTACCGCGGACTCATGAGAGGCAAAGTTACCGTGATTGCCGGTTTGAAAAATCTTCTGTTGATGGAATCCGTGCGAATGATGCCGCGCCGCCTGATGGTCCGCGTCGCCCGCATGCTGCAGGAATAAGCTTTAGTCTTTTGACCAAGCGGAATCCTCTGCGGGGCAGGCAAGGAATGAAGACGCCTGCCGCCGCGACTTGTTGTTTGCATCTTCTGAAAACTCACTATAAGATAAATCACTTTTACTATGACCACTCCGCCCGATTCCGAACATCACGAAGAAGAGCTGAACGAGATCCTCCGTCTGCGCCGCGAAAAATTGGATAAGCTGCGCGCGAACGGCGTGAATCCGTATCCGTACCGCTTCGAAAAGGATTCGCATATTCCCGATCTGCTTAAAGATTTCGACAGCAAGCTCGAAACCGAAGAGCACACGGGGCCGCTGTTCTCGATTGCGGGCCGTATTCATACCATGCGCATTATGGGCAAGGCCAGTTTTTGCAACGTGCGCGATGAATCCGGCGAGATGCAGGTGTACGTGCAGCGCGACCGCGTGGGCGAAGCGGCTTACGAAGCGTTCCGTCATCTTTTTGACATCGGCGATATCGTGGGCGTGCGCGGTACGGCGTTTCGCACCAAAACCAACGAACCGACGCTGCGCGCGCAGTCCGTTGAGCTGCTCAGTAAAAGCCTGCATCCTCTGCCCGTTGTGAAGGAACATGAAGGCCAGGTATTCGACGCGTTCACCGACAAGGAATCGCGCTATCGGCAGCGCTATCTGGATCTGGCGGTGAATCTTTCTGTGCGCGCGATTTTCCGCACGCGCGCAAAGATCATCAGCGCGATGCGCGAGTTCCTGGACAAGCGCGGCTATCTCGAAGTGGAAACACCCGCCTTGCAGCCGCTTTACGGCGGCGCGCTGGCTAAGCCGTTTACCGCGCATTACAACGTTTTAGACCGCGATTTCTTTTTACGCATTGCCGACGAACTCTACTTGAAGCGGCTGCTCACTGGCGGGTATGAAAAAGTCTATGAGCTTTCCAAAGATTTCCGCAACGAAGGCATGGACAAGTTCCACAATCCGGAATTCACCATGCTCGAATTCTATCAGGCGTACGCGGATTATCAAGATATCATGAATCTGTCCGAGGAGCTGTTCCGCTTCGTCGCGCAGACCGCGCTCGGAAAAACGGAAGTGACGTATCAGGGCAAGACTGTGGATTTCGGAAAGCCCTTCCACCGCGTGACATTCTATGGCCTTCTGAAAGAAGCGACGGGTTGTGATTTGCTGGAAGCCGATGCGCGCGAACTGGCCGACGTCGCGCTCAAACACGACGTGGCGATTAAACATACCATGGGCGAGGGCAAGATCTTAGATGAAATCATGAAAACTCTGGTGCGGCCAAATCTGCTCGAGCCGACTTTTATTTACGATTATCCGCTCTCGCTTTCGCCGCTGGCGAAAAAAAATCGTTTCGACTCGCGGCTGGTGGAGAGATTCCAGCCGTTCGCCTTGGGATTCGAATTGGGCAACGCCTTCAGCGAACTCAACGATCCTTTGGATCAGCGCGAACGGTTCGAAGCGCAGCGCCGTTTGAAAGATGCGGGCGATGAGGAAACGCAGCCGGTGGATGAAGATTATCTGCGCGCGCTGGAGATCGGCATGCCGCCGACGGGCGGCATGGGCATCGGCGTGGATCGCCTGACCATGCTACTGACGGATCAGTCGTCCATCAGAGAAGTGATTTTGTTTCCGCAGTTGAGGACATAAATATGCTGGTTAGTGCAAAGAACCATATCGAATTCCAGATCCCTCCGCAAGCCCACACAGCTATGTACAACTGGCATAAGTACTGGGCAAGAAAAACGTGGAATGTTGTCGGAGAGTGGATTGAAGCCTATTGTCCGCCTGATGGCATTGTGATTGATCCCTTTATGGGTAGTGGTGTGGCAATTATCGAGGCAGTTCGACGCGGACGGCGTGCCATAGGGATAGACCTCAATCCAATAGCAGTAGAGATTGTGGACCTAACACTACGTGCTGTAAAACGGGAGGTCTTGGTAGAAGCCTTTCATCGTGTTGAACATGCCGTCGGCAATAAAATCGAAGCTTTATACCGGACAACATGTCGTTCCTGCAAGAAGGAAATCGACGCGGCCTGTTATATCTGGAATAAAAATAAGCCTGAATCTGTTCGCTACGATTGCCCCCATTGCCACACACGTGAAGAAAAGGGAAAGCGTCTTGATTCAAAGGATAAAGAATTATTGGTCGAGGCGGAAGACAGACTTGAGGCAGGAAAGCTTTGGTATCCAACCGACGCGTTGTATTATCCTGATGGTACACCATTTATGAAGAAGGAAAAATATGAACGTTTATCCGACCTATTCACCAAACGCAACCTCTACGCCCTCGCTTTACTTATGCGTCAGATCGAGAAGGAAAATGATCCGCTCGTAAAACGATTCCTTAAAATCACGTTTTCCTCGATGGTTCATTTATGCTCACGTATGGTACCAGCCATCTCTGCGGCCGACACAAATCATCAAACGCCATTCAGCAGTACTTGGACACAGCATTCCTATTGGCACACTCCTCGCTTCATGGAACAACCTGTCTGGCGAAAATTCCAAAGTGCTTTCAATGGACACCAAGGCGTGCTTAAAGCTAAAGAAGAATCAGCAGATATATTCGAGAAACCGATTCGTTTCGCCAGAAACTTAGACCAATTACTATCGCGGCGCGCTGACGTATTGTTAATACCCGGTTCGGCACTCAGTGTATTGCGTCGTTGGCGAGAAAAGGAACATAAAACATCTTTTACTGACTTCTGTTTTACAGATCCGCCATATGCCAGTTCCATCCAGTACGGCGAACTCAGCTTCATGTGGGCGAAATGGCTCGGATTTAACGGAGATTATCTTAAGGATTTGTGCGACCATGAAGTAATAGAGAACAAACGACAGAAGAAGGATTTCGAATACTATGAACAGAGTTTGTCTGCGACTCTTGAGGAGTTAAATCATACGCTAAAACCTGGTGCACATGCGACTTTCACTTTTCATAACCCGACATTTAAAGTAAGAAATGCGACGATTCGTGCAGCTGTCCGACGGGGTTTCAATTTTGAGAAAATTCACCATCAGCCAACGGCAGTTGCCTCAGCAAAAAGCCTGTTGCAGCCTTTCGGATCAGCTACGGGCGATTTTTATTTAAGATTTGTAAAACCCATGCTTGCGGAACCGGAGGCGTTGAAACCATGGGACGAAGATCGTTTTGAACGGGTAGTAATAGATGGCGTTCGCCATCTGCTTGCCGAACGATGGGAGCCGACACCGTATACATTTATTATCAACTATATTGATCCATTGCTGGCACGGGAAGGATTTTTTCAGGAGCTTTATCCTGGGCTGGATGTAAGCACAGTCTTAAAGAACCATGAAGGATTCGACCTTCAATTGGTTGATGTAAAAATAGGGGGCCAGACTGGAAAAGCATGGTGGTTCAAACATCCCGAACAGATCGAGAAGAAAGGTGTACCGCTAAGTGAGCGCGTGGAGCAGTGCGTTCTCCGTGAACTCTTAGGAAAGAGGCGCGTCACATTTACTGATGTTTGGCGACGCGTGGGTGAGGATTTCCCTAATAGTTTGACTCCAGACGCTTTAAGTATTCGAGAGGTTCTGCGGGATTATGCAAGGGAGTCTGGACAAGGCGAATGGCAGGTTCTTCCTAAACTAAAAGAGCGGGAACGTGAGCACGATACAATGATCTGGCTTCTTGCGCGTATTGGCAAGGCTCTCGGTTATAAAATCTGGATCGGCAGAAACGAACAAGCTCACATCATCCAAGCAAAAGAGGATGGGCCTTTAAGTACTGTTGTGGACGCGGATCTTTCTAAATGCTACAAGGGAACTGTAGAAGGTACTCGTTCGGTATCGGACATAGACCTACTTTGGACGCAAGCATCTTCCATTGTTTGTGCATTTGAAGTGGAGTATTCCACAACGATCACGTCTGCCGTGGAGCGTGGTTCACATCTTCCCAAGGAAGTGAAACGCTACATTGTTCTTCCGGAAGAACGTATCCCAAAACTCAAAAGAAAGATGGAGTCATCTTTCTTCCGTCAAGGTATGCTTGAACAAGGATGGGAAGTTTTGCTTTTTGATAAAATATTCGACAATCGTGATAAACTTCTTCAAGACAAAATGCGACTTGAATCGACGCGATGGGATTATACCAGTGATCCTTCACTTCGCGATTTCGGTCAATTGACATTGGTGTAGTCCATGCGCACACACGTTTTCATAGCACAACGCTATCTGCGCTCGAAATCGCGGTCGGGATTCATTTCGCTGATCTCGTACTTGTCCATCGGCGGCGTGACCATCGGCGTGGCAGCGCTGATCATCGTTTTATCCGTGATGAACGGCTTCGAAAGCGAAGTGCGGGAACGCATTCTTGGCGCGGACGCGCACATCAGGCTCACAACCTATGGCGACCGCGGGATTACGGCCTGGGAAGAAGCCGCCGCCAGCGTGCGGCAGGTTCCGCATGTCACCGGAGTGTCGCCCTACATTTTCGAAAAAGGCATGCTGCGCGTAGGCAACTCCACCGAAGGTGCGATGATCCGCGCGATGGATGAAACCACACTCGCGCAGGTGAGCGAACTTCCCAAACATATCATCTCAGGCCGCTTCAGTTTTTCCGCGAACGGCATGCCGGGAATTATCGTGGGCCGCTTTCTGGCCGAACGATTGGGTATTTCGCCGGGGGATACGCTGGTGCTGTTTTCTCCGGCGGGCATGACCAGCACGTTTTCCGCTCCGGCGGTGAAAAAATTCGTGCTCACGGGAGTGTTCCAAACCGGGCTGTTCGAGTTCGACGACGTCATTGCCTACATGGACGTGAACGTCGCCCGCGATCTGTTCAAGCGCGGCGAACGCGTGGACGGGCTGGAAATCAAACTTGACAATATGTTCCTTGCCGATAAAGTGAAGGAACAGCTCGAGGAAAAGTTCAGCCAGCCGTATTACGCGCAGACGTGGTTCGAGCTGCGAAGCACGCTGTTTTCGTGGATGAAAATCGAAAAATGGATGTGGACGATCATCCTGTCGCTCGTGATATTGGTGGCCGCCTTCAACATTCTGTCCACCTTAATCATGGTCACGATGGAAAAGCGGCGCGACATCGGCATTCTGAAGGCGATGGGAGCCAAAGACCGCGACGTAGCCCGCATTTTCAGCGCGCAGGGTCTTATCGTCGGGATCCTCGGCAGCGTACTCGGAACACTGCTTGGATTTTTAATTTGTCTTGGGCAGCTTCGCTACAGGTGGGTGGCTCTGCCTTCAGACATTTATTTCTTGGATGCGCTGCCGGTGAAAATGCAGCCGCTCGATTTTATTCTGGTCATCACCATTGCCATTTTACTCTCGTATCTCGGCGCCGTGTATCCCGCGCGCTACGCTTCCAGGCTGGTACCCGTGGATGCCATCCGCGACGTGGGCTGAGGAGGCCCGCTGTTTGCATGGTTAATCCTTTACGGCCATTGTAGCCTGTCTCATTGCCCTTCCTACATAGGCAAGCCTTACATGATTCCTAAAATCGTCAAGACAGTTTCGCCCAATTTCCGCGCCAAACGGGATGAACTTTTTCGCCGCCTCTATGGGGATCTTATTGCCCACGGCTGTACCATTCTGGACATCGGCGGAGAGCCGTACTATTGGGAGAAGTCGCTCGGCTCCCATGCGGAATTCTACCGTAGCTGCAAGATTACGCTGCTGAATCCCAAGCAGCAACAGGCAAATCTCCCCAACATTATCTGCGTAGCGGGCGACGCCACCGATATGCGCGAGTTCGCCGATCAATCGTTCGATCTTGTGCTGTCCAATGCCGTAATAGAACATGTGGGCGATTTCGAACAGCAGCGCAAAATGGCTAATAACGTGCAGCGTGTGGGCCGCTACTATTTTCTCCATTCGGCAAATTACTATTTCCCGATTGAGCCGCACTCCTTCTTTCCTTTCTTCAATCAGCTTCCGCTTTTCATGCAGTACGGCATTGCCCGCGTGTGGCCAGGCCAGACTCACATTCCCGATTTCAGTCCGAAATCTCTGGAATATATTCGCACGAAAGTACGGCTTTTAAAATGGCGTGAGGTTAAGGAGCTGTTTCCACGCGCAAAAATCGAAAAAGAGAAGCTCTGGGGATTGAACAAATCCTTTATCGTGCATAACGCGCCATGACCGTTCGCCCAATACGCATAGATCCCGCACTGGTTTTTATCTTCGCCGCTGCTCTTCTGCTGCGGATTCCCAACCTCGGCTACAGCTTTTACGGCGACGAGGGATTCTCATTGCTCCGCGACAGCAGCCGGCTAATCACGGATTCCGAGGACCGGTTCCGCCCGGTCTTCTTTACTCTGCTCTATCTGTGGAAACAGATGGGCTTTCACAGCGAGATCGGTCTGCGTCTGCTGCCTCTCTTGTTCGGACTCGCGCAAATCCCGCTGGCTTATGCCATCGGCAAGCGCGTCGGCGATGTGAAACTTGCCCGGGTGTTTGCGATTGTCATGGCGGTGTCGCCGATGCTCATCGAGTTTTCACAGGAACTGCGCATGTACTCGATGGTGGCCTTTATAGCGCTGGTTCAAACCTGGCTGCTACTGAAATTAGGAGAGCGACCGTCGCTATGGATTTGGGCCGCATTTATAGCAAATGCCGTTATCGGCGTTTTCACGCATATCTATTTTTGGATGTTCCTCTGCGGAGCGGCCGTTCTCCTGTTTCGGGAGCGGCGTACGCTGCCAACGCGTCAGGGATTTCTCGCTTTCAGCGTCATTCTTTTTGTGTACTTGTTCAACATCCCGAACATTGTTAACTTCGTTCAGGTGCGCGGCGGTGAATACTTTATTCACCTGCCGAGTTCAATTCCCAAGCTGTTGGCGGCTTCGACCGTTGGATATAACTATTTCATTTTACACGATCAGATGCTCGGCCGTCCGGTAGGCGTCAGCGATCTGGTTCAAAACGGGCCGCTGGTACTGCTGGTTATGATACCGTCTTTGCTTTTATTATGGGGATTTTTCAGACTGCACAAACGCCCACTGTCCCGCGCCGTTTGGTTATGCCACGCGTTTTTCACCCTTCCGATTATCCTGGCCTTCATTTCGAGCGCATTAACGGACCGTTACTGGCTGCAGCCGAAGTATGTAATTTTTATTATTCCTTTTGCTCATCTTTTTGTCGCACAGGCATATCTTGCCATCAATCCTCGCTGGCTGCGGCATGGCGCGATGGTTCTGGGAATTACAGCCGTAGCCATCGCCTATGCGCATTTTCTTGATCCACAGCATTACGGCCGCCGCGAAAACTGGCGGGATGTAACCGCTTTTTTAAAACCTCGCATGCATCCGAATTCGTCTTTAATGGTTATTCCCGGCAGCTACCGACTCTTTCATTACTATTGGCCGGAATCGAGAACCCTTTCCGCCGTCATTGATGTCCCTCCCATTCTATCACCGACTCCGGAGTTCACGTCGCATATTCGCGCCAGACTTGTCGGAAAAGCGGAGGTTTATTATCTTTGGTATGACATTCGGCAGAATATCGCCGATTCACAGAATATTCTGCTGAAAACTCTCGAAGAACTGGGCTATAACCGGGAAGCCATGCAGTTTAATCCGCGGCTCATTCTTTATCGCTGGCAGTTGAAACCGTCGTAAAAAATACCGTCGAAGTAAAGGGACGACCCGCGAGGATCGTCCCTTTTTTTTTAACGCAGGAGCTTTTTACACTCCGATAAGGCGTAAAACAAAAAGCGGAGTTCATACTGCTGACCCGAATTCGGAGTATACTCAGCATACAGAGCCGGATGCATTAAGAGCTCAATTCAACCGCGAGGAGCTCTTTTCAACTGGTTTAACTACTCCAATGTATAGACATCGTGACCCGAACCGCCCGTACATCGGTTTATTTGAGGAAGCTATGTCGCAAAAAAACAGCACCCTTCAGGCACACTTGATACACCTACTATATTCGGCATATTGCTTGCTCATAGTAGAGCCGGAAGCCTGACCATACGATGATTACCAAAGGAGATAAAATGAAAAAATTTAGCGAATCCATCTTGAAGGTCACGGGGCTGACGATTGCCCTGATGCTGACCGTGACCCTACTGACAGGATGTGGAAATTTCGATTCCCCAACCGCCTCACAGCCGCGCGTTAATGAGGCAAATGATCTGTGGAATCCCGAGCCGGGCGATCAAATTATTCCCGGACATGAAGTCCCTATTCTCAATCCGGGCTATTGGGAATCAACTACCGGTCAAGCCATCAATCCCGCCGCGATTGCAAGTAGAGCACAGCGTGTCGGTCCGCAGGGCTGCACCATTTCACTCGGCGCGCATCGCGTGATTATTCCCGCCGGAGCCGTAGATGATTTCATGACGATCACGATTGCTTATGGATCCGTGACCGGTATTGCGATTGATTGCGGACCCAGCCCATTCCGCTTTAATGTTCCGGTAACCATCGTGTTGAGCTATGCGGGAACGCAGTATGCGAACAACGGCACTAACGCCACGCCGCCGCCGCTCAGCATAGTCTACATGGCCGACCCCGAAACATTCGAGCCGTTGCCCAGTGATGTTGATGTTACAAAAATGACGGTTTCGGCTCAGACCGATCACTTCAGCCGGTACATCATTTCGTAAACCTTTCGTCTGACCACGAAATTTCTTTACAAAGGTTCAACTCCGGCCGCCGCAGGCGGCCGGTTTTTTTATTCTCTTCACACCGCTAAATATCTGTTTTCGAGAGTGAAGCAAGTCAAGAGTGGGGCTCAATTTGACGATAACACGAGGGAGGTGCCTCAAACCCCTTGTGAGTAAATGGCCGATTCCGACATTCTTGCTTCACGTTACCGAATCCTAAAAACCATCGGTTCCGGTGGCATGGGAGTCGTTTGTCTCGTCGAGGACACTCGCAGAGATAATAAAATCATGGCATTAAAAACCATGAAGCAAGGGTTGGAAAGCTGCGACGTTGACGGCTTCAAAGCCGAATTCAGCCATATCAGCGGAGTAGTTCATCCGAATATTCCGGAAGTCTACGACTTCGGAACCCTGCCTCCCCCGGAAAACACCCTCTACTTCACTTACGAATACATTGAAGGCCGGCCGATCCACGAGCTGATTCCGAAATGGAAGGCAAGCCAGCTTCATGTTGTGCTGGTCAAACTGTGCCGAGCGCTCGCTTTTCTTCACAGTCGGGGACTTCTGCATCGCGACATCAAACCCGAAAATGTGCTGGGGTGTTTAAATGCGGAAGGTCAGGTGGAGTCCCTGAAACTTCTGGATTTCGGTCTGGCGGCGCGACGCGGGCAAGATATCGCAACCGGCGGAACGGTAGATTACATGGCTCCCGAGCTGATTGCCGAACAGAAAGCAACGGCAGCCACGGATATCTACGCCGCCGGCATGATGCTCTATCGCCTGGCCACCGGACGGTTGCCATTTGAAGGGAAGGATTCTCTCACCGCTTCGCGCCAAAGATGTCAGGAAGAAGCTCCCCCTCCCTTGCGCTTCCGCCCCGACTTGCCCGTAGGACTCTCCGATGTGATCAGCGCGATGGTTCGTTTGAAACCCGAAGACCGCCCGCCGTCAGCAAGGCATGCTATTGCGCTGCTCAACGAACGTGAAGGCACCGACTTCCCGCTCGAAACCGAAGTTACGCGCCGCGCGTACATCCGCTCCGCGACGTCGGTCACCAACATAACGGCGCGCCAAACGCTTCAGGAATTAAAAACGAGCATCCAACACGGCGGAAATCCGCCGGCCGTTGTTCTGCTCGGGCCGCACGGCTTGGGGCGGCGGCGGATGCTTCGCGATTTTGGCGCGCGATTGTCCGTAGACGGCATCAACGTATGCATCGCCGACACCGCAGTTGCTCTGAACGAAGAATGCCGCGACCGCGTTCTCTTGATCCCGGATGCTTCGGATATTCCGAACATCCGTCTGAATCCTATCCTGCGAAAAGCGCGCGAGAACGGCATTTGGTGCGTGATCGGGACGACGCATCTGGATGATCAGACGTTCGATGCGATCGGACATCACCGGGAAATCGTTCTGCAGCCGCTCGATCTGAAAGGCGTCCATGAATTCATCGCGGCGACGTTTCCCGAGAATTCATTCCCCGATTCCTTCGCCGAGCAGATTTTCTCCGAGTCCATGGGCTTTGCCAGTGCGATTCAGAATCAGCTCGACCGATTGCTGGAAGCGGGAATGCTGCGCATCGGTTTGGGCGGTTGGGAATTGCTCCCCGGTTCGTGGGCAAGTCCGGTTCACTCGACGGTGGTCGAGTACATGGATCACATGCTGGCGGATCAATCGGAGGAAGCCTGCCGGCTGGCGTACTATCTTGCCTGTTCTTTAACTCCGCTGCCGCAGGATGTGTTGCGCGAGATGTTTGCGGAGGAGGAACATCCCGCCGCCACGTTGCATCGCGCGTTGAACTCTCTGGAGACCATCGGCTGGCTGCACCACGGCGCGGAAGGTTTCAGCCTCCGGTTTACGGCAGTTGCGGATTTTCTGGAAGGAATTCTCGACGAAGAAACGTCGCGCGATATACACGAACGATTGGCCCGCGCCTGGTCATCGCTGCAAACGGAGAACGCGCGGCGCCGGAAACGGGAGCGGCTGTATCACGATTTTTACGCGGGCATGTGGACCATCCCGCCGCAGGAAGCCGGACAGATCCTGCACGGCGCGCTCGAAGACGGGGAAACCAAATGGGTGCGGCGGCTGATCGAATCCTGCCTGCTGCACAATCCGCCGGAAGAAATCTGGACGGTGATCCTGGATGCGTTGGTGGCCATCGAATATATGGAAGGCAACCTCGAAGCCTCATCCGCGCATCTCGCCGATTATCTGAACAACGGCAAAGTCGAAGTTACGTCGGAAAATCTCGAACGGCTGTCCCGCTATGCCATGATCGAAGAAAAGCTGGGCCGCACGGAACACGCGCAGACGATTCTCGAGCAATGCTTGACCCGCCTGCCGGAAGGTCATGACAGCCGCGCGGGAATTGTCTACGGGACGTTGGCATGGATCGCCTTTAAACATGGGGAAGCAGAGACAGCGCGCCAACTGGCCGAAGACGGTTTAATCCGCGTCCCTCCGCAGAGCACGGATCCCGGTCAGGCGATGCTGATGAACACCGTTGCTACTCTGGCGTTTTATCGCGGCGATTCCGATGCCGCATCCCTATATTGGAGACGCTGTCTGGAAATCCAGGAAGCGCTGCATGACCGCAAAGGCGTCGCCAACATGTACAACAACCTCGGAGTATTGGCGGCACAGAGCGGCGACCGGCTGCACGCCCGCAGTCTGTGGAAAAAATGCGCGGAAATCGCGAGCGAAATTAATGACGTACACCGGCTGGCGGGAATCTACAATAATCTCGGTGTGGATTCACTGGAAACCGGCTCGCTGCCGGAAGCGGAAGAATATTATCTGAAAGCCCTGGGACTGTTCCGCCGGATGAACTCGCCGCGGGAACAAGTTGAGATTTTGAGCAATCTCGGCGAACTCAGCTACTACCGGGCGGATTTCCCGCGCGCGCACGCGTATTTTCAGGAAGCCGTTTCTCTGGCGAGTACTCTCGAAGATTACGAATGTGAGATCGAACCGCTCGTGTATTTGGGCAAACTCCTGCTCGCGCTGGAAGAATTGGAAAACGCATCCTCGGTTCTCGAACGCGCCTATCGCGCGGCGCATGAAGTGGGTGCGCGGAAAGGCGAAGGACAGGCTTGGGAAGGCATTGCGCTCTTGCGGGCGCGGCGCGGACGGACAGAGGGAGCGCGGGAAGCGCTGGATCAAGCTCAGACGTTGCTGTCCGACGACAGTGATCCACTGGCGCGTCTTCACCTGCATTTGACCGCCTGCGCCATCGCGGCAGAGCAGGGCGACATAGAAAGCGCTAAAACGGCTCTGACCCAAGCTCGTAAAGTGGCTGATATCAAATGGGATCCCTACACCGCCGCCCGCACTCTGGTCTATGGCCTTCTTTTTGCTCAAGAAACGATTGATTCCCGCGAGCGTCCCCGGATCGTTCGACAACTTTCGGCCTATCCGGATCTTCTGTGGAGGTACCACTGGGCAACCGCGCGGCATTTGGCTGCCGAGGGTACGGTACGGAAAGGTCTCGAAGAATACGGTCGCGGGGCAACGGTGCTGAAAGCTGTGGCCGCGCGCCTTTCCGAGAGTAGCCGCGAGCGGTTTTTAGCTTCGCCGCAGATTCGCCGTTTTCGTGAAGAAGCGATTACACTGCGTAATTCGTTAAAGGAAAATTGACCCTCTCATGCCGGATGACTTTTTCGATGAACTGGACGATCTGACCTCCGGGACGACTCCGGAACCGACGGACTATACCGTTGAAGGAGTCGAAATCGGACTACAGAAGCTCGCGTCCCTCGTGGAGGATGTGAATCGCGATCTGACGACGTCCACGATTCTCGACCGCATCATGAACGCTACGTTCGAACTCACGGGAGCCGAGCGCGGCTTCTTAGTGCTAGTGTCCGAGCATGGGGAATGGAATTTCCGCGTCGCCCGCAACATGGAAACGGGAGCGATTGAAGACGCGGAAAACGCGGCCTCGCATACCATCATCCGCAAAGTGTTGGAGGGACGGCGTCCGATTCTGATCAACGACGTTGTGGGAGCTTCCGATTTAACCAAGCAGCAGTCCATTGCCCGTATGCAGGTGCGTTCGATCATGGGTGCACCGCTGATTTCCAAAGGCAAGTTGATCGGAGCGGCGTACGTGGACACGTCGCGTTTGGCGGGAGTTTTCGATCAGACCAGCTTAGTGTTGTTCGAAAGCTTTGTGCAGCTCGCGGCCGTGGCTTTGGAAAACGCCCGACTCATCGAAGCGGAGCAGAAAGCCAGCACGCGCTACCGCGAACTGCAGGAATATCTGGATACCATTCTCGACAGCCAGCCGCACGGCGTGATTATTCTCGACCGTCGTCTGCATATTGACTACGTCAGCGCGCAGGCTTCGACTCTGCTGAACGGCACTCCGCTGCGTCGCGGTACGCCGTTCGCGAACAGCGGCTGCTGCGACGGCGAGACTATGCTGATAATACTGCAAAACCTTCAGGAGTTTCTGCAGCAGGGCGGCAACCGGCGCGCGGTGTTCGGTTTGGGAGACCGCACGTTAGCCTATTCGTTCTTCCGCGTATCGCACCTGAGCGGCGACGAACGCGTCGGCATGATTCTCGAAGACGTCACGCTGCAGAAGCAGCTCGAACGCAAGCTGATTGAATCGGAAAAGCAATCCACGATTAATCAACTTGCAGGCGGCATCGCGCACGAAATCAACAACAGCCTGCAGCCGGTCAAAGGCCGCGTGGAACTTTTGGCGCTGCGCCTGAAAAACATGGGCGTCCCGCTGGCCGACGGAGTGGAGAAGGATCTGGATACGATTTCCGCGCTGTCCGAGCGGATAGAGAAAATCGCGCTCGACTTGAAGCATTTGACCAAGCCGGTCAAATCCGCTTTCGTCTCGCTCGACATGGGCGAGCTGATTCGCAGCACCGTAGAAATGATGGAGAGCACCACCGGCACGCTGAAAGGATTTTCCAGAGATTCCGGTAATCGCGGGTATAAACTCGAAGTGGATATCGGCGAGAATCTGCCGCCGGTGCTGGGAGACGCGCACGGTCTGGAAAGCGCCATCATCAATATGATTCTCAATTCGGCGCATGCCATCCGTGAAAAAGGTCAGGGCACGCTGACGGTCAACGTGCATACCGAGGGTGAAGCGGTAGAAGTCCTGATCCGGGATACGGGCGGCGGGATTCACCCCGACGTACTGCCGCGTGTCTTCCAGCCTTATTTCACGACGCGCGGAAATGCGGGCGGCACCGGTCTGGGAATGTGCATTGTCCAGAACGTCGCGGAAAACCACGGTGCGCGGCTGGAATTGAAGTCGCAATTCGGCGAAGGCACGGAAATTCGGCTCACTTTCCCCACGGCCAAAGAAACGGCGGAAATCGAAGCGTAACTTCTTTCTTCTCTGAATCCTTCCCCGGTCCTTTCAGGCCGGGTTTTTTCTTGCCCAAAACGACGAAGAATTCGAAAAATCCTCCCGCCTGTTGCCTTTCACAGGGATTCTTGTTACTTTATCGGAAAATCACGCCTCACACCTTTTTTTCATCGAGGTGATCCCATCGGCAACCTGCATACTGTAGACTGGGTGATCATCATCGCCTACAACGTCCTCAGCCTGATTGTGGGCGTTGTCATGACGCGCCGCGCCCACCGTTCCACAGAGGAGTACTTCCTGGCGGGCCGGGCGCTTCCGTGGTGGATCGCGGGAACCTCGATGGTCGCCACGTCTTTTTCCTGCGATACTCCGCTCTATGTCACCAAGCTGGTCCGCACGGTCGGCATCTATGAAAACTGGCAGTGGTGGTGTTTCGGCATCGGATCGCTGTTCGCCACGTTCTTTCTGGCTCCGTTGTGGCGGCGGGCAAAGGTCTTGACGGACGTGGAGCTGACCGAACTCCGCTACGGCTCGGGCAAGGCGTCCCGTTTATTGCGCGGTTTTCGCGCGTTGTGGCTGGCGCTCCCCATTAACGTCATCGCCATGGGCTGGGTGATTCTGGCCATATACAAGATCATGAATGCCGCCGTAGGATGGGACAAGCCACTTTCCATTATCGTATTCACCGGACTCGCGTTTTCGTACACGCTGCTTTCCGGAATGTGGGGTGTAGCGCTGACGGATCTTGTGCAATACGTGATTGCGCAGGGCGGCGCGATAATTTTCGCGGTATACGCCGTAAAAAAAGTCGGCGGATTATCCGCGTTGCATGATGCGGTGGCCACGTCGGTTTCCAAACCCGACATGTTGAATATGGCTCCCGCGCCGGGCGCGGGCGGTTTCTTTTCCGCGGATTTCTGGACTCCGGCCTTCATGGGATTGATCACGTATATCGCGGTCACGTGGTGGGCCAATGTCAACTCCGATGGCGGCGGTAAAATCATTCAACGGCAAAATTCGTGCAAAAACGAGCAGCATGCTCTTTTGGCCACGCTGTGGTACAGTCTCACGAATCTCGCTTTTCGCTCCTGGCCGTGGATCTTGGTGGCGTTGGCTTCGATGGTTCTCTATCCCAGTATTGCCGATCCCGAAATGGCCTATCCGCAGCTCATGATGGAAATTCTGCCCTTTGGACTGAAAGGACTGCTGGTCGCTTCGCTGCTTGCGGCATTCATGAGCACCATCTCCTCCCAATTGAATTGGGGTGCCAGCTATCTTATGCATGATTTCTATCGGCCGTTTCTGGTAAAGAATCGCTCGGAGTCGCATTATCTGTGGATCAGCAAAGCGGCGACCGTTGTCGTGCTTATCGGCGCGGGGCTCGCGGCCTATCTGACCGAAAGCGTAACCGAAGCATTTAAATTTATCATTGCTTTTGGCGCGGGAACGGGGCCGGTCTATGTGCTGCGCTGGTTTTGGTGGCGGATTAATGCGTGGAGCGAAATCAGCGCGATGATAGCTTCCAGCGCGATCACACTCATTTTATTTAATGTGCCGCTTCCGTACGGCGGGCGGCTCCTGTTGATTACATTCGGCTCGGCGATAATTTGGATTATTGTCACTCTAATCTCGAAACCCGCGCCGATGGACAATCTGGCGGAATTTTATCGCCGCACTAAACCCGTGGGAGTATGGGGAGCCGTCCGCAAATGGTCGCGTGCGCACGGTCAGATCACTCCGCAGCCCGCGCGCGTTTCGCAGCCTTTGATGGGTTGGATTTGGGGAATGGCATTAGTAATCGGGCTGACGCTGGCCATTGGCTATTCGGTCATGCTGAACCCGGTTCCCGCCGCGTTGTGTTATTTAGTGACTCTCATCGGCGCGATTGGCCTATGGAAAGCCGGCTTTCTGAAAACGAGCTGACAGTTCATTTCCGGCATGAACTGATCGGAAGGAGCGACGATGTCTTTTGTAGTCCGTGTTCATCGCCCGCATGTGCCGACGTTTACGGAATTCATGGCTGTTCGCCAAGGCGAAGAATTGAAAGCCGGCCGCCGCGATGACGAATTCCCCGGCTGGATCTGGTGCATCGCGCCGAGCGGCATCGGCAACTGGGTTCCGGAAGCGTATCTGGAAATTCGCGGCGAACATGCAATCATCAAGCGCGACTATAATGCACTGGAATTGACGGTCGCTATCGGCGATATCCTTACTGTGGAAGACGAAGCGTCGGGGTGGTGGTTTTGTTCGGATTCCCACGGAGTCCATGGCTGGATTCCGATCTATTGCGCACAGCGTATCGAGAGACGGGCGCAAATCTGAGCCGGTGTCCTGCCGTGAATCATTCCGAATGTCCTTCCGAAAAGTGAGGACGACTATGAGCAGGCGTCTGTACGGAATAATGCTGTTCCTTTGCGTGACAGCCGCAATGGCTTACGCACAAGAGACGCTGATACCGTTCGATTCTACGGGACGCATTGAACGGATTGACGCGGAATTGAAGACGAAGCTTGGTCTGTTTCCCGAGTATCCGAGTTTCCGGAGCGCCGCCTTATATCGCTTTACGGATTCCACGTACACTCTGGAAATATCGTATGAAGACAGCGGAAAAGTGATGCGCATCCATCGTCCGCTGAGCGGTGTGGAAGCGGCGGAACTTCGGCAGCAGGTTTCTTCAGCTATCTATGAGCGCGCGCCGTCCATTCTTCTGGATCAAAGCGGGCGCACATCCCTGATCGGCGGCACGCTGGTGTTGTCCATTCTTTATCATGGATGGGCGCTTCCGGCGGCGGCGGAGATTGAGGGCGCGGCGGCGGGAGGTTTGTATTTGATCACATCCGCAGCCGGATACTTTCTGCCGATGTTTCTCACGGAACACACCTCCATCAGCAAGGGCTCGGCAACGCTGGCAATGTGGGGTGCATCGCGCGGCATCGGACACGGAATTATGCTGGGACTGGTCGAGCAAGGCGATGACATGTCCCGCGGCGTGCTCGCCCAAGCCGTCTTTACCAGCGTGACAGAAGAAATCATCGGAGCAAAAATCGCCGCCTCTGCGAAATTGAGCGACGGCGATGCTTACGCCGTCGGACTCATGGGTGATTTCGGTTCGGCCATCGGTCTGGGCATGGCGCACGTGACCGGATGCTTCTCCGAAGATCATGAACGTGCGATTGGCGCTTGGGTGCTGGCCGGATCGGGGGCGGGACTTGCCTCCGGCGCGGTGCTCGCGCGAAATAATGATTACACGCGCGGCGATGGATATGTTCTTCGAGGAACCGGAATTCTCGGCGCGATGATACCGATCACGTGTGTGGATTATGCGGATCCTGAAAATGAATACGTGTACACTTACTCCGCGATTGCCGGGACGATTGCCGGTCTGGCGGTAGGACACGTCCTGATTCAGGATCGCGATTTTGACACGGATGACGGCGCGATCATCAACCTCGGTGAATTGGCCGGAGGGCTGTTCGGTCTGGGTTTGGTCACATTGGCATCTCCGGAAGGTGAATCCGCCAGTGCCGTTTATTGGACAGGAGCCACATTGGGAGCAACGGGCGGATTTATCGCAGCCTACGCCCTTCGCGCGAAAAGTGCGGAGATGCACGGCAAGCAAAAGATCGGACTCGGATTGGATCTCGATATGCCGCGCTATTCCGCGAATAACGGATTGCCTTATAAAATGACTCCTCCGCCCGTGCCGATGGCTTCACTTCGTTTTCACTTCTGAGATCAAATATGACAGATACAACATCCTCCACTCCTACGCGCCGCCAGATTACGGAATGGTCGCGGCTGACGCAGAAAAAATTCCGCAAAGAACACGGACAATTCCTCATCGAGGGAGACGTCTGCGTACGCGAAGCGGTGCGCGCTCGCGCCAAAATCGAAGCGGTGCTGATTCTCGCCGCCGAATACGATAACTGGCTGGGGGAATTCCCCGCACGAGTTCCCGTTTTTGCTCTCAATACTCCCACATTCGACCGCTTCGCGAAAGTGGAAAACAGTCAGGGAATTGTGGCCGTCGCCAACACCTTTGAGCTGCCGGCGCGTGCGGGAAAACTGTCTCTGGCTTGCGAGCAGGTTTCCGATCCGGGAAATTGCGGTGCACTGATTCGCGTGGCCGACTTTTTCGGAGCATCCGAATTGCATTTAGGTTCGGACTCGACGGAGATTTGGAACCCGAAAGTCGTACGCGGCAGCATGGGCTCGCTGTTCAGTCAGCCGGTGCGAAGCGGAACGGATTTCGAAAAACTCCTCCACGATTGGCCGGGATCCTCCGTGGCGGCGGTTGCGCACAGCGGGGAGTCCTTGCGCAAACCGCAGAACCTGAAGCCGCCCATTCTGCTGGTTCTCGGTCACGAGACGCGCGGTCTTTCTGAAAACATCTCCAAACTCTGCACACACCACCTCACACTCAAACCAGCGGGTTGCGCCGAGAGCCTGAATTTAGTCACGGCGGCGGCGGTGTTTGCATACGCGCTGACATAAGAATTGCGAGTCTATTCCGCCGAGCCGGGTTAAGCTTTTTCCGACGTCTTCGGAAGGATCGCGCAACCCGGCCGGAATCGGAGAACGCGCGTGGAGTCGGGACACCCCTCGCTGCGGCACAGGAGATTTTATGCCTTATACACTGCTTATCATCGGCGGCATTCTGAATGCGCTGCTGGTCGTATTCCACATCATGTTCTGGAAGATTTTTGATTGGCCGAATGGGCTGGCTTCGCTTTCGGCGGATAATCGCGCAATCATACAAGTGCTGAACATCGGCGTGATTTTCGGTCTCGCGGTCTTCGCCGTTCTCTCCATCGTGTTTCGCCGCGAAATGCTGGACACGCGGCTCGGAAGATTCGTTACCGCCGCGATTGCCGGCTTTTATATTTTGCGCGCGGTCTGCCAGCTCATGTTTTGGGGATCGGGCACGGAATCGGTGATTGCGTTTGTTGTTCTGCTGCTGATCGCCTTTTTGTATGACGTTGCCTTTCATCTGACCAAACCGATTCGCAAATGAATTTTTCCGTTGATATCGGCCTTTTGTGGGAAGAAGAAAATATATCCGGCGAACTTACCGGCGAATATGCCGTGCAGTGCCGGATGGATTGCTGCCGCTATCTGAATCTGGCTAAAACCACCGGTAAATTTTCCGCGCAGCTTCCCGCATCGCAATCTGCGGCAACTTACGGAATCCGTTTGGGAGAGATGTTTTCGTCCGCGCGCGCGGAACAAATGCTCACGCCGCTGCAAGCATCCCGCCCAAATTTGGATTTGGACATTTTGGAAGCCGGAAAAAAATGGGAAGCGAACGGGCGGGAATTGGATAATCGCGTGTGGTGGCCGGTAGTTCAATGCGGCAGCCGCAGCGATGCGGAAGCCGTTGCCGCTGAGCTTCGCGAACTGCCCGGTTTGGATCCGCTTGCGTTCATGATTGTTAAACTGGAAAAGGCAGAACCGTCCGCGCCATTCGGATTTTCACTCGGCGAGTTTTCCGCGCGGATTTTAGAAGTGCGCATGGTTCCGCTGGATGCGAATAGCGTCTTCCGTCTGCACCACGTTCCTATCGGGCGCGGTTTTCATTGGCAGCGTAAAGAGACTCTATCGTATCGCGGAATTCTTTCGCTGTTCTCTCCCGGGCACGAACTTACCGCCGTCAATCGTTTACCGATGGAAATGTATTTAGAAAGCACAGTCGGCAGCGAAATGCGCAGCGATTTGCCGCCCGCGTTTTCGCAGGCGCAAGCAATTTGCGCGCGTTCCACGGTACTGGCTACGGCCAACCGTCATCATCGCGCCGACGGTTTTGACGTTTGCAACGATGACCATTGCCAATGCTATCAAGGCACGCAGCGCGAAGCCCAAGCGGTCATCGAACCGGTGCGGGCTACGGCGGGACAGGTTCTGCTCGATGAAAACCGCGTGGTGGATGCGCGCTATGCGAAGTCCTGCGGCGGACTCTCGGAAAAATACGAGGCGGTGTGGGGAGGGGAAGGTCCGGCCTATTTTGCGGTAAGGCCGTGCGGCGAATACTATACGAGAAATATAAATGATGATGATTCCGCGCGCATTTCTCTCGTAGAACCTCCGAAGGCTTTCTGCAATCCCAAGCACTATCCTTATCCCGATCCGTGGGACAAGGACCCCTTGTTTCGCTGGAAATATTCGCATGCGCCGGAAAAGTTAGGCGCGCTGGTGGAGGAAAAAACCGGAACGGCGGTGGGCAAGGTTCGTGAACTTCGATCCGTTAAGCGCGGACAATCGGGACGCATTTTGATTCTGGATATTTTGGGCAGCGAACGCACGCTGCGCGTCTACGGAGAATTGAACATCCGCCGCGCGCTGTCTCCGTCGCACTTACCCTCATCCTATTTCGTGACGGAAAATTCTTCCGCTCAAATCACGCTCATCGGCGGCGGCTGGGGTCACGGCGTGGGCCTCTGCCAACTTGGAGCCTGCGCGATGGCAAAGGCGGGAATGAGCGTGCCCCGGATTCTCGATTGGTATTATCCGGGCAGCATGCCGGTCGTTTTGTAACACTACGGAGAAGGAAGGAGACGATAACAATATGAACGTATCCGTATTCTTCTTCATGATTGCGGCTGTCATCTGCTTAGGATTCATCGGGAATTGGCTGTTCCGCATCACGCGCATACCCGATTCGCTGCTGCTGATTGTCACGGGATTCGGTTTGCGCGCGCTGTTGGGCGTGCAGCCTGATTGGGTGGAAATCGCCGCGCCCTACTTCGGCGCGTTCGCTTTACTGGTCATTCTGTTTGAAGGCGGCTTGCATCTGGATTTCGAACACATGATGACAAGCTGGCGGCAGACGCTGAAGCTGCTGGGCGGTTCGTTCATTTTGTCGTTTATGCTTGTTCTTGCGCTTGCGCATTTCGTTTTTACGCGTTCGTGGCTCACTTCAACATTGCTGTCTTCGGCGGTTGCCTGTACGAGTGCCGCAATCGTTATTCCGCTTATCCGGCAAGTTAAAGTCGAGGGGCGGATCCGTACGATTCTCGAACTTGAAAGTTCGCTGTCGGATGCCATTGCGGTCCTGTTTACAGTGATCGTTCTCAATCTCGTTACGGGACGCGAAGGCATAGATCAACTCGGCCCCGTGATTTTCAGTTCGCTGACGGGCGCTCTGGTGGTCGGCATCGGCGCGGGAGCGGCGTGGATTTGGGTGCTAAAAAAACTGGCCGGTCAGCCTCTATTGTATCTCATGACTTTTGCCGGAATGCTGATCGTTTATTCTGTCAGCGAAGCGCTGCACAGTTCAGGAGTTTTCGGCGTTTTCATGTTCAGTCTGACTTTCAGCAACGGTCCACACGTCATTGCCCGATTGTTCCCTCGTGTTCATATGGAACGAATGGAAGAACAATTGGGCGGAGAGGATATCAAACGGTTCCATGCGGAATTGACGTTTCTGGTGCGCACGTTCTTCTTCGTGTTCCTCGGCATGCTGTTCGATCCGTTCAAGATGACACTGATGACCATCGCGGAAGGAATCGCGATATACGTTCTTGTGCTGGCCGCACGAATGCTGGCCGTTCGTTTGAGCTATTGGGGTCGTCCGGACGGCATGGAGCGGGTCGGGGCACGCGTGCTGTTTCTGTTTATGCCGCGCGGCTTGGCGACAGCGGTATTGGCCACACTTCCAGCCGCGCACGGTTTGGCGGGAACGGAGGATTTCGTGCCTCTGGCCGTGCTGATTATTCTCTGTACGAATGCCGCTATCACGCTGGGGGTGCGCTGGGTGGAGGAACGTACCGAATAAGCGAAAGCGTCCAACTGAAAATCCCGGCATTCACATGCCGGGATTTTCATATCCGCATCCAGCGTCAAGCTCTTTTCCGCTCTCCGCTTTCAGATTTCAGTTTTCTACTTGAAGCTGGCCACCGCCGCGGCCACGGTCGGATGGATTTCGAAAATAAGATTCAGCTTGTTCAGTTGAAAGAGATTCGATACCGTTTCGTTCATCGCCGCGAGCTTCAGCGTGCCGTCCGCGTTTTTCAGCCGTCCGGACACCGCCACGATGGCTCCCAGTCCCGTGGAATTCATCCAATCCATTCCCGCCATATCGAGAACAACTTTGTGAATGGAGTTTTCGATGGCCTTGCGAATCTCGCCGTGCAGATCAGCCGTATCCTGACTGCTGATGATTTTCCCCTGCAGGCTGACCACCATCACGTCGCCTTCCGTGCGTGCCGAAGTTTTCATGAATCCGTTCTCCTCTCTCTGTTCGCCGCCGCTGTCATGCATGCCTGAAGAGCCGTTCCTTCACCGCCGAATTCTTCCGCAAACCGTGAACAGGATTCCGGATTTCGGGCTTCATCCCTCATCCTTCATCCGTTCCTTTGTGCCCGAGCCCGGATTCGAACCGGGATACCTTTCGGCGCTACCCCCTCAAGATAGTGTGTCTACCAATTTCACCACTCGGGCAAAAACAAAATGTGAAATGAGAAACTCGAAATGAGAAATCCTTTTCAAATTTCTCATTTCTAATTTCTAATTTATACGCATTACGGCTGCTGCGGCGCGGGAGTGCCTTGATCGCCGGCCGGAGCTTGCGGAGCGCCGCTCGGAACGGGCGATTCTCCTTGCACGGCCTGCTGCGTCACCGACGTTGTCGTTGTGCGTTTCGTGGAAATAACGGCCATCAACAGGCAGTTAATCATAAACACGGCCGCTAAAATCGTCGTGGCCTTGGAAAGAAAATTGGCCGCGCTTCGCCCGCCGAAAACTGTAGAGGTCATGCTGCCGCCGGCAATACCGGCCAGGCCGCCGCCTTTCGAACTCTGCAGAAGAATCGTAACGACCAGTAAAACCGAAATAATCATCTGCAAAGCAATCAGAATTCCGTAGATCATGCTCTATCCTAATTTCTTCTTGTTTTAAACAACGATCAGGCTTCGCCTTTTTCCTTCGCCGCTTTCACGCAGGCGGCGTGCAGCGCCAACAGGCTCTCCACTTTCAAACTTGCTCCGCCCACCAGCGCGCCGTCAATTCCGGGACGGATCATTAAAGTATATGCGTTTTCCGCATTCACGCTGCCGCCGTAGAGAATCGGCACACGCGAAGCGGATGCGCCGAACGACGATACCAGCAGCTTGCGAACAAACGCGTGCGCTTCTTCGGCCTGCTCCGGAGTGGCTACCACTCCGGTTCCAATCGCCCAAACCGGTTCGTAGGCCATTACGACCTTGGACAGGTTGGTCGCTGAAACTCCCGACAATCCTTCTTCAATTTGCCGGGTCAATACCGATTCCAATTGGCCGGATTCGCGTTCGGGCAAAGTCTCCCCGATACAAAAAATCGGCACGAGATCCTTGTCCACGGCCCGCCGCACTTTCTTCCCGATAAGATCGTCGCTTTCGCCGAAAACGTGCCGCCTCTCGCTATGGCCACAGATCACATGCCGGCAGCCAAATTCAAGTAATTGATCTGCCGAGACTTCCCCAGTGAACGCACCTGCCGCCTCATAATAAAAATTTTGAGCGCCATACGCAAGCCGTTGTTTGGGAATACCGGTGTGGCTGCATGCTTCCGCCACGGCGGGGATCGTCGTGAAGGGGACAAGCAGAACCGTCGGGACTACCCATTCACTCAAACCGCCCGCATAGCCCTGCACAAAGCTCGCGGCCTCGGCGGCGGTTTTGTTCATCTTCCAGTTTGCTGCAAGTATCATGATTCCTAACTCTTAAACGTCATTCAAGGCTACCACACCGGGCAGTGCCTTGCCTTCTAAAAACTCTAAGCTTGCCCCGCCTCCGGTGGAGACGTGCGAAACCTTATCTTCCATACTAAATTTCTTGATCGCGGCCGCCGAATCTCCGCCTCCGACCACGGAAACCGCCCCCGCTTTAGTTGCTTCAACCAATGCTTCGGCAACCGCTTTGGTTCCGTGTGCAAATTCGGCTATTTCGAATACGCCCATCGGGCCGTTCCAGACAATCGTCTTAGCCTTGCGAATGATCTCCGCGTATTCCTTTTCCGCCGCTGGGCCGATATCTCCCGCCGTGTCGTTTTCGCGCAGTTCGCGATTGCTGCGGATTTCGGTTTTCACACCCGCTTTTAATTCTTCGGCAACTCGTGAATCGGAGGGCAAAACCAGCTTGGTTTTTCCCGTGGCAGCGCGCTTGATAAGGCTGTGAGCAAGATCCACTTTATCCAGTTCAACGATGGAGTTGCCGATTTCCTCGCCCATGGATTTGAAAAACGTATAGGCCATGCCGCCGCCGATCAGAATCGCATCCACCTTGTCCAGCAGATTTTCGATCACGTCAATCTTGCCGGAAATTTTCGATCCGCCTAATACGGCCACAAACGGACGGGCGGGATTAGCGAGGGCTTGGCCGAGATAGTCAAGTTCCTTCTTCATTAGGTAGCCGGCCACAGCTATCTTGAGGAACTTCGTGACTCCTTCGGTGGAAGCGTGAGCGCGGTGCGCGCTGCCGAAAGCGTCATTCACATAGATATCGCCGAGCTTGGCAAGCTGCTCGGAAAAGGCAGGATCGTTTTTCTCTTCTTCCGGGTGGAAGCGCAGGTTCTCGAGCATCACGACTTGGCTGGACTTGAGCTGATTCACTACGCGTTCGACTTCATCGCCCACGCAGTCGGGAGCCATGAGCACCGGTTGATTGATCAACTCTGAAAGCCGCTGGGCCGCGGGATTCAGACTGAATTCCATCGCGCGCTTGCCCTTGGGCCGTCCGAGGTGGCTCATGAGAATGCACTTGCCGCCCGCGGCAATGATTTTCTTGATCGTGGGCAGGCTTTCGCGAATGCGCGTATCGTCGGCCACCTTGCCTTCATCCAAAGGCACGTTGAAATCCACGCGGACCAAAACGCGCTTGCCCTTCACATCCACCTGATCAATGGTCTTCTTGTTCATTTCCCTTTCTCCGCTGAGGCGGGTCTCCAGACCCGCCCGGAATCTTCTCTTATCTTTTCCCGCCGCGGCATGGCTCTTTGAACTTGCCATGCCCGGCATACGACATTATAACCTTACAGGAACCATATCCACAGCGATTCGAACGATTCCCGATGACTTCCCCATAAAGTCATGGATGCTTTTCACCGTTGTGATAAAATGCAGAGAGCCGGGAAAACTGATTCTGCTGTGGCGGCGGAGCATTCCAAAGATCCAGTGTCCGGGCAGGGCAATACTGAAAAGCCCTACCGCGGCGGAATCCCTTTGTCTTCGTTCCGCCGTTTCCGCTCTTCGCCGTCCGGCCGTGAACCGCGTCAATATTCGCCGCATCATCGCCGGCCGCTTCATACTTTATGCAAACGTGCCAAGTATTTCGCTGATGTTGGCGTGTCTATTGCTTGACGGCTGAAAATATAGCTGTAATTTGCTTCGTTCCGCGCTCTGAGTGAAACGGTTGATTGGTCAATCCGTTTAAGTGAATTTAAACATTTTCAATCGCCGGATGCAGATCGATCGACCATGAGTTCGATATTATCATGACGACCACGGCTTTTATGATGGAATACATTACAAATCCGGCAACGCCGCCAAGTCCGCCCATCACCGGTACAAATTCTCCGATCATTGCACTTAAAAGCAACGTAACAATTATTGAAACCGCGACGACGGAACAACAGAACAGGATAACCTTAGCTCCGAAACTTGGAATGGTATAGACAATTCTCGTTAATTGCACTTGTTCAGAAGTATAGTCCAAGTGCAACGATGCACCGCGCCATTGTCCGTCGCGAATCCGAATTATCTTCGATTGCTCCCCTTCAATCGTGATCTCTGCATGACTCGGAAGCTGTTGGGCTAACTTGTCCCGTATCTCGGAAATGTCCTTGTGTTTGAACAAATAGGGAGATTGCGAAAGATCGAACATTGAAAGTGCTCCAATAAGTTGTTTTTTCTGTGAAAGTGCTTCACGAAATATAGAAGAGTATCCGAGTGATCAGAATCCGTAGTCGGCCAGATCAATATTTTTTCCATCGCCGCGGCATGACTCTTTGAACTTGCCATGTCCGGCATACGACATTATAACCTTACAGGAACCATATCCACAGCGATTCGAACGATCCCCGATGACGTCCCCATGAAGTCATGGATGCTTGACCACGGCCACTCTATCGGTTCGACAACGAAACCTCGCTTAACGGGATTGTTATGCATGTACTCGAGCCGACGGTGCAATGCATTGACGCCGGGGAGCGGGACATCATTATAACGCCTCCGCCAAAAGCTGCTGTTCCCGAATTCATCAGGCCGACACCGTAACGCCGTTGCCGCCTTAAAATCCCGTAGCATGGCGGCAATCTGGAGACCATCCACCGATTGAAGCAGAACGGCATGAAGATGATCCGGCATCAGGACATATCCGAGACAAAGAACATTATGTCGCACGCGGCTTTTCTCAAATTCCCAAAGTATGCGGCGGCACTGTTCTTCACGCCTGAACCAATCGCTGCGAATGCTTGTCACCGTTGTGATAAAATGCAGAGTGCCGGGAAAACTGATTCTGCTGTGGCGGCGGAGCATGCTAAAAATCCAGTGTCCGGGCAGGGCGAACTGAAGAGCCCTGCCGCGGCGGATGGGAAATCCTTTTCGATTCTATACGCTTGACAGCATGGCCACGCCCTGCTCGGTGAAGGCGCGGGGCAATTTCCGTGTACCACACCAACTGGATGTACCAAAATGGAACTTCAAGATATCGAACTCTTCGTTCGATAAACTGAACATGAAATCGGGCGGAAAGCGGTCAAGGTTTCGCGCAACCGCCATCAGAATCCGTAGTCGGCCAGATCAATATTTTTGGCCGTAGCATACCGCTGTAAATCCTTGCGGACAACGGAAACGCACAAGGCCACAACCAGCGCATCATCAATGTGGCCGATACCCGGCAAGGAATCCGGCAAGTAATTCATCGGATTACCGATGTCCAGCAAGGCCAGCGTGATGGCCGCCATGGTTTTCCACGGTGCGCGAAATTCTCCGGCCACTACGTCGCGCAGCATTTTCAGCAGCAAGCGAAGCTGCGGACCGAGAGGACTGGCCCACGCAGGCAGGGAATTGCTGAACCAGCGGATAGCCCGATCCCCGCGCGCGTCCATCACATAAGCCATATCCTGCGCGGTGATGCGCCGCAGAGAATGCATGAAATTCGCTTCAATGCTCTCTGCAACTACGGTAAATTCCGGCATCCCCGCCAGAGCGCATTCCTTCCACAACTGCGCGAGCTTGGCCTTCATCGCTTCGTATTCCGGATCGAACTTCCGTCCGGTTTGTGCAACAGTTTCAGCGGATTTCTGATCGGTTTCCCGGCGTGATTTGCCGGCTGCTTTATCGCGCGTGTCAGACTCCCATTTTATGCAGCAGATCAATACAGCGGCAGGAATAGCCCCACTCGTTGTCGTACCAGCCGAATACCTTCAGCATGCGCGGACCGAGTACCATCGTGGACTTCGCGTCGAAAATACAGGAGTGCGGATTGCCGATAATGTCGCACGATACGATTTCATCTTCGGTGTATTCCAAAACGCCCTTCATCGGGCCGTCGGCGGCTTTCTTGAAGGCGGCGTTGATGGCTTCGATGGTCACGTCTTTCTGCGCAATGACCACCAGATCGGTAATCGAGCCGTCCACGGTGGGAACGCGCAGCGCGGTGCCGTCAATCTTGCCCTTCAGATCCTTCATGATCTTGCCCACCGTGCGGGCCGCGCCGGTGGTGGTCGGAATAATGCTATGCGCGGCCGTGCGCGCGCGGCGCAAGTCCGAATGCGGCGCGTCGAGCACGTTCTGATCGTTCGTGAACGAGTGGATCGTGGTCATGAAGGCCCATTCGATACCGAAATTCTCATGCAGAATTTTTGCCATCGGAGCGACGCAGTTGGTCGTACAGGAAGCATTGGATACGAGTTTGTGTTCGGGCTTCAGATCGTGGTCGTTGACTCCGCAAACAATCGTGGCGTCAATTTCATCTTTCGACGGCACGGTAAGCAGCACCTTTTTCGCGCCCGCGTCAATGTGCTGCTGCACACCCTTGCGGTCCCGAAAAGACTTTGCGCCGGTGGATTCTACTACGATGTCAATGTTCAGCGCTTTCCACGGCAGCTTCGTGGGATCTTTTTCCGCGAGTACTTTCAACTTTTTACCGTCCACCAAGAAGCCGTCAGCGGCTACTTCAACCTTGCCCGGAAAGCGGCCATGCGTGGAGTCGTACTTCAACAGGTGTGCGAGAGTTTTCGCATCGGTGATGTCGTTCATCACCACGAATTCGAAACGCGGATCTTTGAATCCCGCGCGAAACACCAGCCGCCCGATGCGGCCGAAACCGTTAATCGCAATGCGCAGCGCCATGTGTGTCTCTCCCTATCTGAAATTGTGTTGTGATCATCTCTTTGTGGTCATTCTGGACACCGCACGCTCTTTACTCTTGCGAGCGGGCGTCCAGAATCCCTCTCGTCATCGGCGAAGGATTTCGTCTGGTTCATCCTTCATCCCTCATCCTTCGTCCTTTCTTCAGATCTTCTTCCCGTTCCCCTCTTTTTCTTCTTCTTCCTCTTCCTCTTCATCTTCGTCTTCATCAAGGCTGAAATCGGAATGGAAAAGCCCGATATCGCCTTCGTCCGTGCGGCGCATGTACCAGAAATCGTCCTCATCCGCCGACCGCCAGACCAGCGTGGCCTGTTCAATGTCTTCAAATTCCGCTTCGAATTCGCGGTAAACGTCGAACAAATCCGGAATGTCGTTGTCCAGATCGCTGATATGATCGAGAATGAACATGCGGAAGACGGCTCCATCCCGAACGATGTCCGAGTACAGATGCGGCATTTCTTCGCTTTCCAGAATATCCACATCCGTATTCTCCGTGAAGTCCTCCCAATCGAATGTTTCCGCGACTTCACTTACCAGTTCGAGCAGCTTGTCTTCCTGTGACATGTAGAGTTCCTTGTTATTGAATATCGCCGTTGTGACTCTCCCGAGTCGCAATGGCACCGGGTGTGTTACGGTTTTACGCCGTGGCAGGGCTCTTGGGCCTTGCCCTGCCCGGTCAGGTTATCCGAAGAATATCTCCGCCACCTCGAAGAGTTTCGGATCGGCGGTCTTGGTTTGGCCCGTGCCGTCGGCAATGGGAACCGGAATGAGGTTTCCGCCTTGCAGTGCGATAAAGTGATCGAACTTGCCTTCCGCCACGGCTTCCACCGCCGCTACTCCGAAACGCGTAGCCAGAATGCGGTCGTAAGC
>Ga0105104_10000318_pt1 | contig 36340 bp, 33 predicted proteins | sample PPLLaktember2015_3_FD_87034 | JGI IMG/M metagenome (GOLD analysis project Ga0105104, IMG submission 87034) | Freshwater sediment microbial communities from Prairie Pothole Lake near Jamestown, North Dakota, USA - PPLs Lake P7 Core (6) Depth... | ecosystem: Environmental > Aquatic > Freshwater >... | reverse complement strand
TGAGCACAAAGCGTTTCATTAAGAAAAAAATAGACAGGTTTCGCTTTTCAGAACCGGAACTATGTCATCTTAAGCCTCGGGGATGATACCCAGCAGCCGGTTACTGGTTTTCCGAGCTCGGGCTTTGATTTTTTTTTCCCCGGGATTATGGTTACGATCGGTTTAGTATCCGGTTTCAGGATATAATATATAATCCTCATCCAGGCAAATTCGCTCTCCATCGTAATGAGCAGCCCGCGATTCCAAAATGACAATTACTGGGGGGCAGTGGGGGGGCTTGAATTCGTTTCCTTTTTATGATAAAAAGAAAGAAATTATATTTTCCCGGAGGTGAATCCATGCAATTAGAACTGGTCAAAATCGAAAACCCCAAAGAGTTGAACTTTATTTTAGGACAATCCCATTTTATCAAAACCGTCGAGGATATCCATGAAGCCCTGGTTAATACTGTTCCCGGTATTAAATTCGGGTTGGCTTTTTGCGAAGCATCGGGTAAATGCCTCATTAGATGGAGCGGCACGGACAAGGAACTGATCGAACTGGCTCAACTGAATGCCTTAAACCTATCTGCCGGCCATTCCTTTATCATTTTCCTGGGAAATGCTTTTCCCATTAATTTGCTGCGGATTATCAAGCAGGTCCCGGAGGTTTGCCGGGTTTTTTGCGCCACAGCAAACCCGACAGAAGCAATTATAGCGGTATCGGATCAAGGCCGCGGGATATTAGGCGTTATCGATGGTTTTGCTCCCAAGGGTATCGAAGGAGACGAAGATATTGCCTGGCGCAAAGACTTCCTTCGAAAAATCGGGTATAAATTCTAATAAGCACCCACTACTTACATATTTTGTCTTCGACCACCAGTAAACCCTTTCGAGAAAGGGTTTCCTGGACCTTCCCAAAGCTTTTGTTAAGGTACATTTCTTATAATCTTTCCGTGACGGGATAGACCTTCACAAAGCTTTTAATAATATACTTTATAAAAAGTTTTTGGGAATGCAAAACCCTTTTTACAAAACGGGTTTTGCCCGCCGGAGGCAACTTACGCCCAGATATAAGTCATGACGGCGCACACGCCTGTAATGATTAATGAAATTACAAAGGCAGTGCGGATGACCTGGGCTTCTTCACCGATTCGGTCTATACTGGCGGCGGCGTTTTGAAGTTTAGCCGGGGAAATGACGCTGGCCAGCCCTCCGCCAATACCGCTGGCTGCTGCCAGGATAAGCCCCATTAAACCGAGCCGATGGGCTGTAGATAAATGCAAGGATGTGAGCATCGCGATGGAAGAAGTTTCAGAACCGCTGATAAAACCTCCCAAAAGCCCCAGGAATGGAACCACCAGGGGGTAAAGCGTCCCGAAAAATTCGGCAGAAGCTTGGGCGACTACATACACCATATTATTGGCATTTTCTACCAATTTCCAATCCACTCCCTTCCCGGAATGATTGATAATAAAAGCAATAGCAAAAAAGATCGCCGCTGCAAACGTAGGACGTGGTGCGCGTTTCAACCATTTCTTGATGGAGGTTTTCAATTGCTGTTTGGTGGGTTTTAAAAAAGGCAATGCGGCCAGGGTACTGATAAAAATCCAGAAATAGGCCTGCCAGAAGATACGGAGTTTTTCCGGTGCAACGGGGATAATAGTCAGAGGCATGGCCAGTTTTTTGAAAGTAAGATCGAAAAGAGGTAAAAAGGGTGCATTAACCAGGAGGGACGCAGCGGTTAGAATAAGCCACGGCGAGAGTGCGGCAGGAAGAGAAATCCGCTTTTCGGCAGCCAGGTCTGTCTCGGTTAAACCACTTCGGTCGATCATCTTTTGACCTTTTAATTTGATATAAAGGAGCATAACGATTACCACGCCCAACCCGGCAGCAATACCGGTGAGAGTAATCAAACCGACGGCGTTCATCCCTATGGCAATAAACCCGGCAGTCAGACCGGTCAAAATGGTGGGGAGAAATCCTTGTTTCATCATTTTCCATTTTCCCACGATCCATAACATCCCAAAAGCGATACAAGTACTTATAACCGGCATATAACGGGAAAAATAATGCCCGACTTCCTCGACCGGCAGATTGACAAAGTTGGCGAATACGACTACAGGAATGCCCAATAAAGCATATGTACATAAGGCATCATAACCGAGCGCAGGCAGCGCGATGGCGGCGAAAGAAGAATAACCCAACGCCAGCATAATGGGAGGCAAAATCGAAACCGGGACGGCACCGAGTGCAGTCAACAGCGTCCCGAACCCGATATTGATAAGGAGGATTTGGGCCACTTTATCTTCCCTTGCCACGGTTTTAATCAATGCAACAACGCGGGCAATGGCGCCTGTTTCCAGCATGATGGTGACCTGGAGAATCGAGGTGGCTACGACCAGCGCAATGGGCAGCGATGCAGCAATACCGCCCAAACTTGAAACCAGGACAACAGTAATAGGGGTTTTAAAGTACAACCATGCTCCAACCGCAGCGACGATCCAACCGATAGCCCCGGCAATATCCGCGGCTGTGCGACGTAAAATGAGGAGTAAAAAAATAACCGCCACGGGCAATAGTGCGAATAAAACGGATAATAAATTCATGCCATACCTCTTTATAGCGATTTTTCAGGGAGTTTAATCACCGATATATTCCCTTCCAAAATATTATTTTTAAATAAGTTTTTTTATTTCTGAAACGAGTTGTGGAAGTGCTGTTCCTGCTTTTTCGCCGAGGAAAAAATGAACCCCAGCAAAAGCCCTTTCGATATTCACTTCAACGATAATGGCTCCTTGCTGGCGGGCCATGTCGGGAAGAGCAGCGGCGGGGTATACATTGGCGGAAGTGCCGATAACCAACATAACTCCACAATTCAGGGATTCCGTTTGAGCGTCCATCAACGCATGGGGCGGTAAAGATTCCCCGAAAAGAACGGTATTGGGTTTAAGAACGCCGCCGCAATTATCGCAATATGGAGGGGTTCCTTCGGGTACGTCCGGTGCGATGAACTGTTTCCGGCATTTCTGGCAATATATTTCTCTTAAGCTCCCGTGGATTTCGATGACCCGTTTACTTCCTGCTTTCGTGTGCAAGCCATCGATATTTTGAGTAATCACACATCGCAGTAAGCCCAGCGCTTCCAATTGAGCTAAAGCAAGGTGTCCAGGGTTTGGGTAATAGTTATTGTAATTGCGGATAAATTCGCCCCGGATGGTCCAGTATTTCGAGGGGTCTTGCCGGAACATTTCGATTGAAGCATATATTGCAGGGTCGTACTTTTCCCACAGGCCGCCTTTTGACCGGAAAGTAGGGATCCCGCTTTCCGCGGAAATCCCCGCTCCTGTTAAAGCCACGCACCGTTTGCTGTTAACGATAGCCTGTGCGGCTTGCCCATATGTTTCTTCCAGGTTTTTGTTTTCCATTCCGGGGGTAATTTTATTTTTCCAATGCTACTTTTAGTTGGTTAAGAAAGGGTTTGATCATTTGGAGGTCATTGGGGTGAACCGATTGACTCAACGCCTGGCCTTGTTGGCTCAATATTCCTTTAGCGGCCAATAACTGGTCTTTCAGTTGTTTTTTAAAATCAGCGGATAGGTTGGGGTTTGATTCCAGCTCTTTCAACGATTTTTCTAACTGGGGGTCGACATTTTGCATTTGTTTGCCGTATTCGATGATACTGTACCCGAGGCAGATACAAGCAGCCTTCATGAAATAGTTTTCATCCCATCCGTGTTTTTTGAGAATCGCCATATACTCCTGGCTGGCCTGTAAGGCAGATGGGTATGACAGGTTCCCGGATTTGGCATCGTATTTAACTCCCAGGTTTTTGAAATCCTTTTTCAGTTCCGGGAAGGTTTTAATAAAACGTTCCACATCGCCTTGTTTTAAAACCTGTTGGGGAGTCTGGGTAGAATCTTTGGAAGCTGCGGAAACCAACAGGCTTGTAAATACAGCTATTATGACCGCCATAAAAAATAGTTTCGATTTCATTAAAAACCTCCTTATACTTTCAATTTAAACCTATAGATATCGATACTACTAATATTGAGATTAAATACTATACTCCAACGTGGTTTGTTTTTCAAGATGCCCTGTGTGAATTTTTTTGACTGTCCCCTTTTTTGTCCTCCGTGATGGTTTTTCCGTGGATATTTGTTTTTTTTTGACTGTCCCCTTTTTTGTCATTTGCTATTGGTAAATATTTCTTCGTGGATCCAGTGGACCTGGTGGACGAGGAAAAAGATAGAAATTAAGGGGAGAAGATGTTAAGAGGATTTTGTGGCGTTTCGCGCCGTTTTGGTTTGACGTGCCCGCGGCACGGTTTAATTCTTAAGTAGTGTTTTTTATTTGTTAATTATTAAGTTTGAAACCCCCACCGTGCGGGATCCGCAGTGGATGGGATTTATAAATAAATGAGCAGCGCAATCACCACATGGACGAAGATTAAAATAAAGCTAATACCCGCAGTCAATATCGATTTAAAACCGTTTTTATCAAGCCATTGGCCCGATTGGTCTACCTCTAACGGGAATTCAATGGGGAGCGCATCCACGAGGGTGGATTTCTTTGGGTTCGATGGAAGATAAAGTACGGGTTCTACGGCTTCATCGCCGATGTATCCCATACCGGTGGTTTTGGATGACCCGGTGTAAACCATCCCGAGATTGTCCTGGAATTCATAAGAGAATTTCATGACCGGTACATTATTCACTTTCATATTGGTGGCATTGGCAAACAATTTCTTCGCCCCGGTTACTACACCGAAACGAAGCAGTTTTATTTTTCCCCACCCCGAAATCAATGAGGGGAGTAACAAACCTAACCCAACGAGAGGAAAAATAATGACCAATGCCATGACCCAAATGGGAAACATCGAAATCGAAGCACCTTTCAAGCAAGCGACTTCCGGGTTACCGGGCAGGTATTGCACTTCGGCTTTATTCCCGGCGCTCCATTGTTTCCCGATGGTATAGCACTCGGCGACCAATGCGGGTCCATCTCCAGGCTGGTAACGAAACCGGTATCGAAAAACCGGGACTTCATTCACGGTCGAATTGGTAAAAGTCGCTTCTTCGATAACACCGAAGGTGGTTTCGGACTCATTGGACAAACGCCAATTGTCGATGGGGTGCATATTGAGCCCGAAGGCCCACACAAAAACCATTCCAAACGAAAAGAAAATAGCCCCGAACAAACCCAAAAAGCCGACTAAAGCAGCACATTGAGTGGCAATAGGTACCCTTCGCGGCGGTGGAATCAGTTTCTCGATCCGGTTGGACATTAAATTGGAATATTCATCTTGATTCATGGAATTATTTTACAAATAAATGATTCAACTGTCAAATGAATAATAACCCGGATTCGCCCGCAGCATTGGATCATTTCGCTTTTTGGGGAACTCCAAATTTATAGGCATTAAAAGTTAATACATAGCTTAGCTGATAATGACCATATTCATCAAACCCGCTATCTAAATCAAATGTTCCATATTCCATGTTATCGTGTTTTCTTTCTGCTATTTTTCTTAATGTGTCATAGGACCAGATATGCTCAGCTTGACCGATAGAATCGATACTGGGATCATCTGTAAGCAAATCAAACACAAAGGTATAAGTCATTTTAACGAATTCGAGTGCGGCGGTATATTCGGGGCCCAAGGCTGCGAGAGAATCCTTAACGAGATCCGATGTATCATTCAAATAATTTTTATAATCATCATAATATGAAGTATCGAGGTCGGATTCATAGGCGCCAGCCCAAATTGTCAAGCTTTTTTCGACCGGGATAGCGCTATCGCCTTTCCCGACAAAGACTTTTTGTTCGTTAAGGGACAGATTCACAAATGCTCCATCATGATCAAAAGTATTTTCATATGCGTTTGTAGCCCTTTGCCAAAGTGGCAAACCGTCAAGAATTACATTAAAGACAACAAATGGCTCATCGGTACAATCCTCCAGATCGGTCATATCAACGCAAGTTAACACTTTAAAAATTACAGTTCCTTTGAGATATGGCTCGTGTAAGACTTCGACCTTTAAGCTACTTTTTAACGTCTCTTTTCCATCCCAGGGCTTCACCGAAATAGAGTATTTACCCGACTTTGTTTTATCGGATATGGTAAACTTGAGCCCGCCAACCCGTTCATTGCGATTTTTTATTTTCCTAATTGTGTCCGGTGATGTCTTTTGATGAGCACCATTCAAATAAACTTGATCGCCGGCAAGAAAATCACCCTGAACTTGAACGGTTTGGGTGTTTCCTTGTTTAATGGTCGATGGAGAAATGGATTGGATTTTGCGTGAAAAAGAAGTTTCACCAACACTCAAAGTAACTTCATTGCTCCGTTTAATGATAGTTTTCCCACTTTGATCAAAACGTACAACTTGCACGGTATTGTTGCCGGGGCCAACCCAACCCGGGATGCCGAACATAATGAGTTGGGTATTATTGACTGGAACCACACCATACATTTCCACTTTCCGATCATCATGACGGTTGAATCTTACCTGGTCGCCATTTTGGAAAGAGCCCAGCATACCGATTACCCACTGACTATTCACCGGTTGTCGGCTGGATACTCTTTCGATATTGAGTGGGATTTCAGCACAAATGTCATTAAAACTTTCCGGTCCTTTCCACACATAGGACCGTTCTACATTTTAAGGGAAAAGGATTTTATTTTGAATGTTCGGTATGTTTACCGGCGGTACTGTTCTTGGTTGGCCTGGGATTTGCGAAAAATTTACTCTCGATTGGCCCGGGATTTGTGGTGATATCGATTTCGATTGGATAGAAGTTAAATTCGGATTATAAGAAGTCGGATCATAAGAAAAACTCCTGATATGGGTTTTAAGCATATCGGAGGTAATCGGTGTATTAACCGGGAGATCAACAAAAAAAGGGTTTAGGGCAACCTTTAATATTCCCGGGTTGACCTTTTTATATTGGCTAAGAAGTTTTTCCATGGCTCCCCGAACCCTGGGATTAGAACAGATGCGTTTATCTAATTTAGCTTTAAAAGCAATGTCAAGGGGGCTTTGTACACCGCCGGTATGACGAAGATAACGCTCAATAGTATGAAAAAAAACCGGGATGATGTAATTGTTTCCCCCGGTCTGTTTGGCAAAAGATATGATTCGATTTTCTATTGTTGTTGACTTTCTTGTATTATCTCCCCAGGTGAAATGAGGGAAGATAAATTGTAAAATCAGGCATATGCCTAATACGATTGAAAATCGCCTGGATAATTTAACGTTTGGGTTATTCATATTTTTCTCCTCCAAATTTTAATTTTTCTCCATCTCACCGGCTTTAAATAAAAGCACGGTTTTGATTACACATATATTATATGTGGATTTAAATCGGAGGTTATCACTGGCGTTTCAAAAAAAGATCAAAATGGTTCCATCGAAAAAAAAAGAACAAGATGGGGGAGTTGAAATTAATGATGAAGGGTGAGTGGTGAGGGAAAAATTGTAGAGACGTTGCGCGCAACGTCTCTACGAAATGATCGATTTTCGATAAACAATTAACAATGTGGGGGCTGCCCGTTTACCGATTACCTAAAAAAAAATTGATGCCGGCTATGACTTTGAAGCCATTCAAATCCAGCTTTTCGAAACCTTCAAATGAAGAAGACAATTCTCCCTTTAAGTATTGATATTGTGCTTCCAATACAATACCGAAATTTCGTTTTAACCGGAGAATAAAACCTCCTTTGAGGTTTGCCCCGGGAGTGTAGGCGCTTGTTTCTGCATATTCACCTTCACTGACGGTTCCACTGTCGAAATTGATGAAATCTCCCCATTGTTTGTATTTCCAGTAATAAAGACCTGCACCGCCGCCGAAATACGGGCAGAACCTGACACGTTGACCGAGAGGATATATTTTCATCCCTGCTTCAAGGGAATAAATTTGAAGCCCGACATTTTGCTCGATGGGAGACCCGTCATCATATTCATAGTCCCTGTAACTGGCATAGTGCTCTTTCTCGTAATATCCGCCTTCGATGGAAACAGACATATAACGGTTGATAAAGTTTTCATATTCAAGCCCGTAATAGACCGCTTGCATATCTTGCTTACTCATGGTGAGATTTTCCATGTTGGTAACCCATAAATCCGATTCCATTTTCGGGTAAAAGATACCGACTTTAAAATTGAAGCCCTGTGCTTGTACCGGTAAAACACTTGACATTGCTATCAGAACGAAGATCACAGCTAATACTATTTTTTTCATTTTTTTTTACCTCCGGTTTGAAGTGAGCAAGTTGATTGCCACTCCCAGTATAGCAGGAATGTCCTTTTTTAAGTACACCCCCTCTCTCCCCATCGGCGGAAGCCCCATCCGAAATAGAACCACGGTGAGGCTTCTTTCAAAAAAGCGATCTATTTAGTTAAAGAAGCTGTTTTTAAGACAATACCGTCTTTTTCTACGGGATAGATTTTTTCCAACAGCATTTCACGGGCCGTAAAAATGGAAGAGAAACCAAAGCGCTTTTTAACATCGCAAATACCGGAGGTGAATTGCTCGCCTTTCAAAGAAACAAAAGGCAAAATATCCCGCTGGTCTGCAATGTCTTCTACTTTCACACCCACAAGACGAAGGGGGAGTTTTTTCTTTTTCGTCAACGATTGGAGAAGTACCAACGCCCGCTTCCATAAATCGAAGTAAGAATAGGTGGGGAAATCCAGGGCCATCCGCTGCGTATAAGTAGAAAAATCGCTGAACCGGACTTTCACCTCGATTCGACCGGCATATAACCGGTGCCCGATCAAATAGACGGATAAACGGTCGACCAGGTAAGCAAGGTGAGAAATGATCAACTCCCGGTCCAGGATATCGGAAGGGAACGTGGTTTCCCTGCTAAAACTGCGGGTTTTGGGTTCATGCCGCCCCGGGTATCCTGAACTGGAAAGAATGTGATTACCGATGTTCCGCCTCCAGATATCGGGAAAAGCGGTCTTTAACTCCTTGACCCGTTTGACACCCATGCCGTGAAGTATCAGGAGAGTATGTTTACCGATACCGGGAATTCTTTCCAGGGAGAGATTGTCGATAAATTCGTGTTCATGGGTAATAAAGAAGACATTCCCGGGTTTAGCGGCTTCTGTGGCGAGTTTTGCACCTAAACGGGAGAATCCGACGCCAATGGAGACTCCCACACCGGTCTCACGCTCCACCGTGGTTTTGATCCGGTGAACCAGGTGGTATATCGAGGGATAAAGATACCGCATACCGCTCAAATCGATATACGCTTCATCGATGGAAGCAACCTCCACACGGGGAGAAAAACGGCGCAGCACTTCCATGAATTGTTCAGAGATGCGGCTGTAGACATGGTAGCGGCCCCTCAAAAAAATGCCGTTGGGGCATTTCTGGCCAGCAGTGCGCAGGGGCATACCGGAATGGACACCATACTTCCTGGCTTCATAGGAGGCAGTCGAAACGACCCCGCGTTCATCCGGCATACCGCCGATAATAACGGGCTTCCCTTTCAATGCCGGGTTCAACATCACTTCGACCGAAGCAAAAAAGGCATCGATATCCACATGCATGACAAAAGGAGTTTTCATATCGGTGCTCCTATGGCAAATATGGCGGTTACCGGTACTTTCGCAAGACGCCGACTACTTTTCCGATTACCAGGAAAGGATCATAAATGGGTTTGAAATCGGGATTTTCCGGCATGAGCCAGGTTTTTTTGCTGTCCCGCCGCAGGCGTTTTAAAGTAATGGAGGAGTCATCCAGGAGAGCCACCACCATTTCCCCGGCGTCGGCATCAGGAACGCGCTTCACAATAACGACATCTCCATCCTGGATATAAGCATCCTTCATACTCTCACCCTGGACACGAAAGGCAGCCATATTTCCCCCGCTTTCCACCATCCACTCGGGAAGTTCCACTTCTTCTCCAAGATTCTCGAAGACCTCTAACGGAGAACCGGCAGGTACAATGCCCACCAGTGGGACTAAGGTGGATTTCTCCGCCAATTCCCAATAACGGCCTTCCTTTTTCATCAAATATCCCTTTTCAAACAATTTGTAGAGGTAAACCTGGACCGTCGCAGGAGACGACAACCCAAGGATTTTCCCAATTTCCCGTACCGTGGGAAAATAACCCCTCTCCTTCACCATTTCTTTAAGCTGGTCAAAAAAATCTTTTTGTTTTCTCGTCAACATTCGTTCGTCCTCTGTTCGGTATGGATTAATAATAATATTTCTTTTCGATTTTGTCAACATTCCTTGTTCAAAATTTCACTGGGAAAAAAATAAAAATTTTTGGTGGAATATTTGCATATTTTTTTGGAATTGATTATGATTTGTATTCGACTAAAAATGAAGGAAAATTTATTATGGTTAAATACGAAATAAAATACCGGATAGAAGCAAAAAAACAGGACATGCCGCCGGCCAAACCACAAGGGAACCCCGGTAAGGCAAAATCAAATAAAAATAAAGGAGAGTCGAAATGCACGTAAAAACCACCGTTGAAGGAAAAAAAACGATCATGGATGTGTCGGGAAGTATCGATATCCCGGGTGCTGAACAGTTGAAGAAAGCATTAACGAAGGTACTGGAAAGCGACTCGGATGAAATCACCATCGATTTTAACGAAGTGAATTTTATCGGTAGTTCCGGGATAGGGAAATTACTTTTGTTCTACAAGAACTTTACCGCTAAAGGTGGGCGGATTACCATTATCAATCTAAATAAAGAAATCACGATGCTGTTTAAAGCCATCAAACTGGACAAATTGTTCAATATTTAGTGAACAATCGGATAATTCGGCTTTTCTTTTCCACCCTTGGTCAAGGTAGACGAAAAATTGAAATGCGAAGCACACCCCACTGCCGAGAGGGGAAAATGCCCCAAAAAGGCAGTGGGTGATGTGCACCTTTTCAAAAAAAAATGAAAATGACGAAAAAGAGCGAAGATGCAACATAAAGGAGGTTAAACCGGCGATATGCAGCGGGCATAATTGAAAAAAAAATGAAAATGGCCTTGATTTTTTTTTGCATCTTTACTATATTCTTTTAGAAACAGATTTCGATAAAATAAAATATTTTAGAATAAGGAGACAACAATGAACATTAAAGTCGCGACTGAAGGGAGCAAAACAACGGTATACCTGTCCGGAAGCGTCGACATCCCGGGAGCAGAAAGTCTTAAAAAGGTTTTTAACCAAATTGTAGAAGAACCCCCCCAGGAAGTGTGTATCGATTTTTCGGAAGTCAACTTCATCGGCAGTTCCGGCATTGGCAAACTCCTATTATTTTACAAAAAATTCACCTCCAACGGAGGCCGGGTAACCATTGTAAATCTGAATAAGGAAATCACAGCTTTATTTAAAGCCATAAAGCTGGATAAATTATTCAATTTATAGAAAAAAAAATGAAGATCAAAGGTACAAAAAACAATATCGCGATTGAGGGCAATCTCATTTTCGATAACGCCGAACAAGTCAAAGAGTCGCTGCTGAACCGCCTGGAAAAAATCACCCCAGATAAAGAAGTCGTCATAAACCTTTCACAAGTACACGAAATCGACTCTTCGGGTATTCAATTGTTGATCGCCTTATTTAAATCGCTGGACAGTCGAAAATGCCAATACAAGATCGACAGTATCAGCGATGAGATTGCGGAAATACTTCAATTATCCGGGCTTAACAAGTTTTTTAAAGCCTAGCGAATGAATATAACTGAGGTTTGGGCATGAAAAAAAATATTTTGATCGTAGATGATTCTCCCACCTTGCGGGCATCCGTCAACTTTGTATTAAGCAGCGGGGGTTATAATGTATTCCAGGCTGACAACGGAGAAACAGGACTCAAAAAACTGGAAGAAATGACTAAAAAGGGAGACAGGATCAACCTGATTATTTCCGACATCAATATGCCAAAAATGAATGGGCTCGAATTTTTAAGGGCTGTCAAAGATATGAAGTCTTCATTCAAGTTCATCCCGGTTATTATCCTGACTACAGAACGGGAAGAGACCTTGAAAAGACAAGGCAGAGAGTATGGAGCTGCCGGCTGGATGACGAAACCCTTCAAACCGGACCTATTGTTATCGGTTATAAAAAAGTTTATCAGGTGACAAGGTGATAAAATGAACGATAACAGTATTGAAAAGCTAAAGGAAATATTTAAAAACGAAGTTGACGAACTCATCGAGGATGCAGAAGAAGTATTGATATCATTGGAAAAAGACGTCGGTAATGAAGACTTGATCAACGAGATTTTCCGGATATTTCATTCCATCAAAGGAAGCGCCGGCGTGGTGGGATTCAATGAAATGGCCCATTTTGCCCACGGCGTCGAAAATATCCTGGATCGAGTCCGACAAGGGGAATTACGAATTTCCAAGAACTTCGTATCACTTGTCCTTGAATCCATCGATATCTTGAAAAATTATATCGAATTTTATTTTGGCGGCCCCCCCGTTGACGAAGAAAAAATCAAAAAAATCGAAGCCTCTCTCAACCGGTTTAAAGGAGTGGGAGAAGAAACAGAATTCAAAATCGACGAGAAAGTCGAACGCCGCATCGTCAAAAACGCAAAATATTTCGGCATTCACGTGGAATTAAAAGAAGACATTTTTTACCGCGGACAGGACCCCCTACTCCTGCTGCGCGAATTAACCGACCTGGGAACCTTCGACTCCATCCGCGCCAACGTCATCCGGATCCCGGAACTCCAGGAAATCAACCCACATAATAATTATATCTTCTATGACCTGGTACTTCGATCCAAACACTCCTACGACGAAGTTAAAGACGTTTTTATTTTCGTTTACGACGATAATAAAATCGAAATCAGCGACATCAGCGGCCGCTTCGTTGAAGACGTGGACGTCGAATTGGCAGATAAAAAACTGGGTGAAATCCTGGTCGATGAAGGAATCATCGACGAAGAAGAAGTCGAACGTATTGCCGCCGACCATAAAAAAATCGGCGAAGAAATCGTCGCAAAAACCACAGTAAAAAAAGAAGAAGTCCAGAAAATCCTGAAAAAGAAACAAAAAAGCAAGAAAATCCAGATCGCTTCCACTATCCGCGTTAAAACCGATAAACTGGATAAACTGATCAACCTGATCGGCGAAATGGTGATCTCCGTTTCCCGCATCTCCATGATCGCCCAGGAAACAGGGAATAAAGATATTATCAACAGCACGGCTGAACTTAACCGCATTTCCCGGGACCTCCAGGAACAAATCATGATGGTTCGAATGGTTCCGCTGGAAAGTACCTTCAAACGTTTCTACCGCGTCGTACGCGACCTGGCCAACTCCCAGAAAAAAAATATCGAACTCCATATCTCGGGCGAAGAAACCGAACTGGATAAAACCATGATCGAACAAATCGCCGACCCACTGAAACATATGGTGCGCAACTCCGTCGACCACGGCGTAGAACTCCCGGAAGATCGACGAAAATCCGGTAAACCGGAAAAAGGCAATATCTGGATGCGCGCCTACCAGGAAGAAGGAAACGTAATCATCGAAATCGAAGACGATGGAAAAGGCATCGATACGGACATCATCTACCATAAAGCCTTCTCCAAAGGCATGACAAAAAAAAACAGGGAAACCATCACCAACGACGAAATCTATTCCTTCATGTTCCTCCCAGGATTCTCCACCGCTAAAGTGGTCACTGAAATTTCCGGGAGAGGCGTTGGAATGGATGTGGTCAAGAAAAATATCGAATCCCTGAAAGGTCGCATCGAAGTCCAGTCTTCGTTAGGTAAAGGAACCAAATTTAAAATTAAAATTCCATTGACCATCGCCATTATCGACGGTATGCGGCTGCGCATCGGCGCCCGCACTTACATCGTTCCACTGGACGCCATCGTCGAATCCTTCCAACTCTCTACCCTGGACCTCAAAACCGTTAAAGGCGCAAAAGACCTGGTCAACCTGCGCGGCGAAGTCTATCCATTGGTCAGGCTCCACAAATACCTGGGAGATGAAGAAATTACCGATCAAAACTTTAAAAAGGGAATCGTGGTCCTGGTGGAAAGTACATTTAAAAAATTCTGTATATTCGTGGATGAAATCCTGGGAATATCTCAGGCAGTCATTAAAAACCTTCAAGACAACTACCGTTCCATCCCCGGTATCATCGGGGCATCCCTGAATGGAGACGGAAGCATCTCCCTGATCCTGGATATCCCCGGGTTGGAAAAAATCATGGAGATTTAACCGATGTCTTATGAAAGATTAATGCCAGGAGGATAAATGCCGGCCGACGAAAAACAATACATCACGTTTAAATTGGAAGAAGATTACGGGATCGAACTGACCCGCATCAAAGAAATCATTCGCAACCAGGAATTAACAGTAATCCCCGAAGCCCCCGTTTTTATCCTGGGCGTCCTGAGTCTCCGCGGCATCGCCGTTCCGGTTATCAATTTGCGAAAACTGTTCCAATTACCGGAACGCTCGCTGAACGCATACGCCGTTATCATCGTCATGGAAGTACTGGGCCGGCTGCTGGGTATGCTGGTAGACGGAGTCTCCGATATGATCTCTATCAAAGAAGAAAACATTACCCCACCCCCCAAATTTACCGACCGAAAAGGAACCAAATTCATCAAAGGAATGGTGGAGAAGGATAAAAAATTCATCATGCTCCTGGATGTCAATAAATTATTCTCCCCCGATGAAATAGAGGTGATCGATGGAATTTAAGACCTTTTATATATACACCCTACGGAGGGAAAGATGAGTGAATTTACCGATTTAATCCCCGAATTCGTAGAAGAATCCCTGGAACACCTCAAAAATATCGAAGAAGATATTATTATCATCGAACAAGGCAGCGCCGACAGCGAACTGATTAACCGGGTGTTCAGGGCTGTTCATTCCATAAAAGGAGGCTCATCCTTCTTAGGTTTAAAGAAAATCGAAATGCTCTCCCACAAGATGGAAGATATCTTTAACCTGGTTCGAAACAACGAACTGGAATTCACTTCCCGCATCTCCTCCAGCGTCCTTAAAGCAATAGACAAATTGAAAGATATGCTGGAAGACAGCGAAGAAAGCGATGGCTTCAATATCGATGAAAACTTGAAAGAACTAAAAAAATGCCTCGATAACGAAAAAAAGAAAGTCGACAAAATATCCGAAAAAGTCAAAGACGATATCAAAGACTCCCTGGTCAAAATCGATAAAAAAACCTTTGAAAACCTCCGAAAACAGGGGAAAAAAGTATTCCTGGTCCAATTCGAATTAAAAGACGAATCGCTGGGCGGAAAAAACCCACTGGATTTCTTCAACGAAATCGAAAAAACCGGCGAAATCCTGGCCAGAAACGTGGATATGGAATTGGTCCTCAAAGACGATTCCTTCACCGGCGAAGGAATACCCCTCAGTATTATTTATACATCTGTCCTGGAAAAAGACCTGGTGGCCCATATTTTCGGCATCGACGAAAAAAATGTAAAAGAAGTCAAACCCAATTCCCTGATCGAAGAAGAAGTCATCGAAGATGTCCACCAAAAAGATGAAGCCAAGAAAAAAGGTTTGGGCCAGGACATCGAATCACTTTTAAAGAAAACCAAAACCAAGGAAACCATCCCCACTGCCAAACACCCTTCCACCCCTCAACCCGCTAAACAAGATATTCCACCCGAAGAAGAAACCGAAGACCTGGACGAAGATACCCGGGTAAGAGATACCTCCCGGCTTAAAGAATCCCCCACCCGCCGAATTACCGAAGAAGGCGAAGAAGGCGAAGCCGAAGAAGCCGAAGAAGCCGAAGGCGCCGTCGAATATGAAGAGGAAGAAGACGACATCGACTTAATCAAAGAACAAAACGAATACCTCACCTTCCTGGTGGGCGAAGAAGAATATGGAATCGGCATTCACCAGGTCCACGAAATTGTCACTCTCCATACCATTACCCGGATCCCCAGCGCCGAAGATTATACCAAGGGAATTATCAACCTGAGAGGCGATATCATCCCGGTCTTCGATTTTCGACTGCGGCTAAAATTCGAAGAACGCCCCTATGACCACGAAACCATCATCTTAATCGTTGTTGTCGATGCCAAAAAATTGGGCGTCATCGTCGACCGGGTTTCCGAAGTGATACAATTCAATCGAAACGAAATTACCGAAGCACCCCAGATGCAGCAAATTCCTCCCAATTACTTGATCGGTATCGGACAAAAACAAGGAAAATTCGTAATCCTTCTAAAACTGAGAGAAATTTTCAGGATGGCGGAAGCCGCATAAACATAAAAAAATGGAATGCAAGGAATTGACACTCACCAATGACGAATTCAAAAAAATCAGGCTCATCGTCTACAAAACAACAGGAATCAATTTAATCGACAGCAAACGCGCACTTGTCATTTCCCGTTTATTCAAACGCCTGAAAGCTCTCAATATCAATTCCTTTAACGCATATATCTCTTACCTGGAAACCAACCCCGACGAAATCTCCACCTTTATTAACCAGATTACCACCAACCTGACAAAATTCTACCGGGAAAAAAATCAATTCGATGTTTTTCGTAAGACTATTTTCCCGGCAATCCTGGAAAATAAAAAAAACAAAAATGAGAAAACGATTCGTATTTGGAGTGCCGGATGCTCGACCGGGGAAGAGGTTTATACCATATTGTTCGAAGTGGCTGCCGCTTTACACGAGAACATCCCTCCTAATCTCGACATGAAAATCCTCGGGTCCGACATCGATACCAATGTTTTAAAAAAAGCCAGGTCAGCCCAGTTTTCTACCGAGGAAATCAAACCCCTGGACTCGAAAACTATCGATACTTTCTTCGACCCGGTCTCCGAATCCACTTTCATTATTAAAAAACGATGGATGCAATATATCCTATTCAAACGCATCAACCTGGTCTACGACCCCATTGCTTTTAAATATAAAACCGACGTGATCTTCTGCCGCAATGTGGTCATATATTTCGACAAGGAAACAAAAAAAACAGTATATGAGAAATTCCATTCATTACTTAATGACCCTGGTTTCCTTTTTTCCGGCCATTCGGAAAATTTGTTCAAGTACAAGAACCTGTTCACTTTTGTCGAGAAATCGATTTACAAAAAGGTAGTATAGCAGAATGAAAGAAATATTTGTCGAAAAATTCAAGCAGAACCTGGTCATATTGAATATAGGGGAATATTACGCCACTCCCAAAAAAGAGGGAATTGCAACCGTATTGGGATCGTGTGTTTCCGCATGCATTTTCGAAGAGGGCGGCGGTATCGGGGGGATGAATCATATTCTCCTCCCCGGCGATTTCCGGGATGAAGAGATTTTTCTCAGCCCGGTGTCACGCTTCGGCATGTACGCCATGGAACTGTTGATGGGCGAACTCATCAAATTGCATGTGGATCGCGATCGATTAAGAGCCAAAGTGTTTGGCGGCGCTGAAATCATAGGAAGCCACGTCTCCGGTGTAGGTTTAACCAATATCAATTTTGTCAAATCCTTTCTCAGTATGGAAAAAATCCCCATCGTCAGCAGCGATCTCGGCGGGAAAACCGCACGGAAAATCTACTTTTTCCCCCACTCCGGTAAGGTCCTGGTAAAGAAAATTATTCACAATGTCGGGAAAATCAGCACGATCGAAGACAAATACCGTGAAAAACTAAAATATGAAATCTAAATAGATATCACCATGACAACAACACAAACATCAACCCGGAAATACAAGCTCTTGATAGTGGATGATTCCATCGTAATCCGGACCTTTTTAAAAGATTTGTTTGCCAAACTCCCGGATTTCGAAGTCATTGGAACAGCGGCAAACCCTTACACCGCCAGGGACATTATGAAGCAGAATTGGCCGGATATTATCACCCTGGATGTTGAAATGCCGCGGATGAACGGTATCGAATTCCTAAAAAAAATAATGGCCACACGCCCCACACCGGTTGTGATGGTCAGCACCCTGACCAAAGATAGGGCAGCCATCACCCTGGAAGCATTGGAAATCGGCGCTGTCGATTATTTCCCCAAACCGGAAATCACCGACTGGAACGTGCTGGGCGAAGTACAGGACGAAATTGTTCGAAAAGTCCGGAATGCCGCTACTTCCAATATTCGAAAACGAGTCCACAAAGAAAGCCAAACTATAATTCAAACCGCTGCCGATCACATCCAGACTTCCAATAAAGTAATTTTAGTCGGCTCTTCTACAGGCGGCGTCCAGGCCCTGAACTCGATTTTCATCCGGCTCCCGGGAAATACCCCCGGTATAGCGGTGGTTCAACATATGCCCCCTACGTTCATCGAATCGCTGGCTGAACAAATGGGTAAAAAAACTAGCCTCGCCGTCAAAGTGGCAGACGATAACGAACCCTTACTCCCCGGTAAAATCGTCATTGCCCCAGGAAACCACCACCTGGAAATCGTTAAACGCTCCGGCCTTTTTTATACGAAAATCCTGGAAGGAAAACCCGTCGGCTATCATTTACCGGCTGTCAACGTATTGTTCCTGGCTGCCGCCCGCATCGGCGGACCCGAAATCCTCGGCATTATCCTGACCGGTATGGGCGAAGACGGCGCACAAGGCCTGCTCCAAATGCGCCTGAATAAATGCAGGACCATCGGACAGGATGAGGAATCCTCCATCGTTTACGGGATGCCAAAACGGGCATTTGATATGGGTGCCGTCGAGCACCAAGTTTCACTCTCAACTATCCCCCATAAAATCGTCGAATTTGGGGAGGGAAAACTAAAATGAGCTACAAAGGAAGCATTTTAATCATCGATGACAATGTCGATTTGTTGGAATACCTCAAAGATTTCTTCATGATCTATAATTATGAAGTCATCCTGGCTGAAAGCGGGAACGAAGGAATCGAAAAATTCCGCGAATTCGCCCCGGATATCGTGATCTCCGACATCCGCTTGCCGGATAAAAGCGGGAATATCGTCGTTAAAGAAATTAAAGAACTGGACAAAGATGTTCCCATTATCGTTATCACAGGCTACTCCGACCATAACCTCATCCTCAGCGCTATGAAAAACGGCGCCGTCGAGCTGCTGAAAAAACCATTCAAACCCAAAGACCTCAAATACTTAATCAGTAAGATCGAAACTCTCTTTAAAAAAATCAAAGTCAAACTCAGCTCTTCTTTCTTACAGTGGGAAAAACGACATCTCAAAATTGCCAACGACATCCATATCATTCCTTCCGTGGCGGACTTCATCTTTTCCAATATCGATTATATCTTCGGCGAAATCTCCTTCATGAAAATCGGGCTCCAAGAAATCCTCATCAATGCCATCGAACACGGTAATTTAAAAATATCCTATGATGAAAAACAACGCCTCCTCTCCACCGGCGAATATAACCGCGCACTGAAAGAAAAAGCCATCCTACAGGAAAACGCCGATAAATATATCGATATTAAAGTCTTTTCCACTCCCGAATACTTAAAAATCATCGTCGAAGACATGGGAGAAGGTTTCGACCTCTCCGCTATCCCGGACCCACAAAACCCTGAAAATTTCCTGAACGAACATGGAAAAGGCATTATGATGACTCTAAACGCTTACGATGAAGTAAAATACAACCAAAAAGGAAATCGGGTCACCCTGGTTAAATATTCCACCAATTGCACGGAAGAAAAACCGAAATTTAAAGAAGAACTGGAAGATTTCGACCTGCCCGACAAAATCAACCGCCTCACCAAAAAGAAAGATGAATTGGAATTCGAATTGGACCTGGCCGCCGAATTTCAAAATACCTTTTTACCCAAAAAGAAGGACCTGGACCTTTTCTCCGGTGTTAAAAGCGATTTCATATTCATCCCCCTCCAGAAAGTATCCGGCGATTTCATCGACATTACCAAACTGGAAGAAAGTATTTACGGGTATTTTATCTCCGATATATCGGGGCACGGTGTAGCGGCAGCGTTGATTTCATCGATGCTGAAAGTCTTTTTCTCCCTGTATGGAAAAGATGTCTTATCCCCGGAATTGCTTTATGAAATCCTCAACAAGGAATTTTCCGCCTACCTGAACTCGGGGGAATACTTTACTTCCTTTTATGGTATTTATTTCGAAGAAGAAAAAAAATTCGTTTACACCAATGCCAACCATCCATCACCGCTTTTGCTAAAGAAGTCAACCCGGGAAATCATCCCTCTTAACAGCGACGGCTTCTTTGTCGGGGTCTTTGACGATATAAAATTTGAAGAAAAAGAAGTCTTCCTGGAAAAAGGGGACCGAATTCTTTTTTATACCGATGGAATCACCGAAGCCAAAAACCCCCATATGCAGGAATTCGGCGAAGAACGCTTGAAAAAAATTTACCTGGACAACGCCGATGATTCGATTTCGGAAACCATCCGGAAAATAAAAAAAGAAACGTATGATTTTTGTGGGGGAAACCCTGAAGACGACATTACGATTGCAGTAATAGAAATCGTATAAAAATAACTACGACTACTCGATGACCCAGCGGGTGATTTCAAAGGTTTCCGCGTATTGGGAACCGATTTGTGTACCCCGCGTCCGGGCCCAACTCCAGATAAACTCTTCGGAAGCATAATCTTTTTGACTCTGGGAGGAATAGGCCTTCAACGCGAATACTTTTTTCTCTACATGAGGGCGGTTTAATTTGATAAAACCCTGGGTATGAAAGGTAATCGTATTCCAGGGAAGCTCATAACCCAGGATGCTGACCTGTTTAAAGGCGCGGATCGCTTCCGTGGCTACGGTCTGGTGGTCCTGGTGCAAATCATGGGCCGAAGGGATAAACACGAGATTGGGTTTGATTTCTTTTTTTAATTCAACCAATTTTTCCAGGATTTCCTGGCGAACGTAGTTCAATTTTCTCACTTCGTATTTATAGATAATCAAGTGGGTGGTGGGAATGCCGATTCTCTTGGTGGCTTCTCTCACTTCCAATTCGAGGATATTTTTGGGCCATCCTTCCGGTACCGATTTTTCAGCAGTAGAAAAAGCCGCATAAAAAACTTCTTTTCCTTCTTCGATAAATCGGGCCATACTCCCGCCGCAGCCAAACTCCCCGTCATCGGTATGGGGAGCCAATACAAGAATGCGTTCTATACCCTGGCTCATCTTATTCGTTACTCTCCTTTTTATCATCGGTTTTCCCCTGGGTTTCTTCCACCCTTCTCGACAATTCATTTTTTACCGCCAGCCCGAGTTTTTCCATTCCATAGGGTTTTCTTAAATAAATTCCAGCGCCTAATTGTTGGGCATCTTTTACTTCTGCGGTTTCAGAATAACCGCTGACAATAATGGCTTTTTGGTTTGGGGAAATTTGCAAAATACGTTTATAGGTTTCCAATCCATTAATCCCGGGGTCCATAATCATATCCATAACCAGTAGTTGGGCGGGATTTTGTTTCACAAACGCCGCCGCTTCTTCGCCGGAAGACACTGTATGAACTGAATAGCCCAGTTGTTTGAGGATAGTCGATGTGATTTCCCGTTGTTCTTCCACGTCGTCGATGACCAATATGGTTTCGCCGTTGCCTTTCAATTGGTCCATGGGTATGCGGGATTCTTTTTCCAGGAGGCGTTGAAGGGTCGAAGGGAAATACAGGTTAAAGGTGGTACCCTCTCCTTCTTTACTTTTAATCTCGATATATCCGTTATGATCTTTCACACTTCCCCACACTACCGACATTCCGAGCCCGGTCCCGCTTTTTCCCATTTTCTTTTTGGTATAAAACGGTTCGAAAATTCGTTCCATGTCTTCGTGGGACATACCGACCCCGCTGTCGGTAACGGATAAAAGTACGTAATCTCCCACAGCCACTTCATTATACCCGGCCACCGGTAAATCCAGGAATATATTGGAAGTGGAGATTCGGAGCGTGCCTTGATTGGGGATAGCTTCTGCGCCGTTGGAGATAAGATTCATAACGGTTTTTGACAGGTGGATGGGAGAGCCCAAAATATTTTTTAAATTCGCATCCAGGAATGTTTCGATTTTAACCCAGGGGTGATAAGAGAGAATTTTTTCAAATTCGGGGCTTTCGATAAATTCCCTCACTACAGTGTTTAAACTAACAATTTCTTTTACGGAAACGCCGCGCCTGGCCAGGGTTAATAAGTCCTGCACGATAGATGAAGCTTTTTCCCCGGTTCGTTGGATGGCGATAATGTATTTTCGCAGGGAGTGATCCGGTGGAAGTTCAAGCATCATCAACTCCGGGTAATTGATAATCCCGGCCATAATATTGTTTAAATCGTGGGCAACTCCGCCCGCCAGGGTTCCGATGGCTTCCATTTTTTGCGCCTGGATTAATTGTTTGTTTACGAATTCCAATTTCCGGGTTCGTTCTTCGACGCGTTGTTCCAGTTCGAGATTGATCAGTTCGACTTTCGCTTTTTCTTTTTCCAACTGGAGGGTGTGAAGGTGGATTTGGTCTTCGAGGTGCCGCTTTTGTCTTTTCAATTGCCGCTCTCGTACGACAATAACGATAAACACGATCCCGACGATGGATACTACCCCAAGCATAATGAACCACCATCTCAACCAGAAAGGTGCCAGGATTCGAAACGAAAAAGACGCCGGGTCTTTTGTCCAGGCCCCCCAACGGTTACACGCTTTTACTATGAATGTATAATCGCCCGCCGGCAAATTGGAATAGGTCGCAAACGGTATATTGCCGGGAAGAGACCAATTTTGATCGAAACCCTCTAATTTGGTACTGTATTTAACCTGTTCCGGTGCCATGAGGCTTATCCCGATATATTCAACGGTCAGGCGATTGCTGTTATATGGAATTTCCAGTTTTTTATTAAGATGGGGTGAATGGTTGGATATATCTCCTTCCCGGGTAAAAAGTTTGATATTGGTAATATGGATTTGGGGTTGGATGGTAATAGTGCGGTCTTCTTTGGCCGTATATTTAACAGCGCCCCGGATCGTACCGAACCACAGGTTTCCCCGGTGATCTTTGAATACTGCATTCTGGTTGGTTTCCATACCGGTTAGTCCTTCCTCTTTCCCATAATATTTAAATGCTTTCTTACCGGTACGGGAATATTTATCGATATCCAACATCGTAATCCCTTTATTGGTACCGATCCACAGGTTCCCATTGTTGTCGAAAATCATCAATAGTACTTCATTATCGATCATCCCATCGTTGGTTGAGAAGGTATCGGTTTTTTCGGCTTTATTATTCATGGGTGGGGAATATTTGATCACTCCGCCGCCATATGTTCCTATCCACAGGTTATTTTGATTATCCTTTAAAAATGTATTCACGCAGCGATTAGTTAACCAGCCCTGGGTGGTGGTTATATTCCTGAAGGATTTTTTTATGGGATTTAAGACACTGATCCCTTCATTAGTACCGAACCACATATTCCCCTGGAAATCTTCGATAACGGCATTGACCTGGGCATCCAGCAGCCCTCGACCGGCGGGGAAATACGTGATTTCCTTCCCGTTATACATTAACACCCCATCTTGCTCGGTTCCGAACCAAAAATTACCCTTGCTGTCTTCATAGATTGAAAGAACATTCACATCTTTGAGAGAAGGCGCAAGGTTTATATTAAAAAACGTCTTCAAATCATATCGAAATATACCCTTGCCGGTACCGAACCAGAGGTTCCCCTTGCGATCTTTAAAAAATGGATAAAGATTCCCCTCCGGCCATTTGAGCTTCGATTCCGATATCGAGAAACCCGAACCTTTACCGGGAGAAATCCGGCTTACTTTCTGTTCCGTACTTAACCATATATCGCCGCCGGGGTGCTCCCAGATCGACCACACCGCATTACTGGCTAATCCATCTTTCGATGTGAAATACGTAAAGGCTTTTCCACGAAATTGGGATAGTCCGCCATTGGTAGCAAACCACAAATTTTTTTCGTGGTCCATGGTGATCCAATTGACTTTATTATGAATTAATCCCTGGCTAGTAGTATAAGAATGAAAAGCGGAGTCTTCCAACTGGTTAACTCCACTGTCGGTGGCAAACCACAAACGCTTTTTGTTATCCTCTACGATATTTCTCACCCGGTTGTCGCTTAATCCTTCCCGGGAAGTGTAATGAATAAAATCTGTTCCATTGAAACAATAGGCACCATTCTTGGTTCCAAACCAGAGTTTCCCTTTCGAATCTTCAAAAATGGAGAAAATCTCCTCATTAACCAGTCTCTCGGTCACTTTATCTTTAATAAATGCCGTACCGCTGTATTTCGCAAGACCTTTCATCGTCCCGATCCAGGTATTATGTTTACTGTCCTCCTTGATCGACCGTACATTATTGTCGATCAAACCATTGGCCGTGGTGAGATGGGTGAACTTTGTCCCGTCGAACCGGCTGACTCCCCCGGAGTAACTCCCAAACCACAACACCCCTTTGGTGTCTTCCATGATTACCGAATTCCGGTTCTGGATCAAACCTTCCGATTCCGTGTACCGGGTGAATTCGGCTCCATCGAATTTAGCAATGCCTTTATAGGTTCCTATCCACAAATTGCCTTTTTGATCCTCGATTAACGAATACACCCAATTATCCGTCAAGCCATCTTTGATAGTATAATTGGTAAAATTAATCCCGTCGAAGCGGATTAAACCGCCTCCAAAGGTCCCCATCCACAAAAAACCGTCTCTATCCTGCAGTACCGCATACACCTGGGATTGCGTCAAACCTTCTTCTACTGAATAATTCTTAAAATTATAATGCTGGGCTTCTGCTGACCCTCCAAAAAAAAACGAGAGAAATCCCACCAACAGTATTAAGATTCTGAACTTACTTGATTTCACAGGTTTTGAACGGTTTTTTTCCTTCATGAAGAGACTATTTTACAAAAAAAATGACTATAAGTAAAGAGGATTAAATGAAATACATCCAAAAGAATCAATTTTTCCCCTTTTCTCAAAAATCATAAAGGCTGTTCCGGTAACAAAAAACCGTGAAATCATGCGGCAAATAGGTATGATCCATGCACGTATTGGGACAAAATTTTAAAACTTCTTCCAGTATCTCCACCGGGTTGTAATAAAAAGTCTCATCGTTGGGCTTTTTTGTCAAGGAAGAGGTCATGGTAATCGCAATTCCTATTTTGGCCAGGTGAAACATCCGCCGGATTAACCGAACCGTCATCTCATTGTTCATGGAACCTTCAAACCGCAAATTCAACGGACCGTTGGATATGATATAATCGAATTGTTTTCCCAGGTCTTCTTCTATGATATCGCAGACAATGAAACGTTCTTTTTCTCCCGGGTATCTCTCACCGGCGATCCGAATCATATGGGGATTGATATCGACGCCCATGTAATCGCAGGCTATACCCTTTTCACGGAGAAACCCCCAAAAACCTCCAATCCCGCACCCCACATCCAACACCGTTTTGTTCCCAAAATCTCCCAGCTCCAATATCTTTTCAAAACGCTTGATATGGGATATCCTGGATTGGGCGACTACATAATGCTCATCGTCCGAGTTGTCCAGTAAGCTGCTAAAATATTCCAGGTTTTTTTCTTTTACTCTTTGATAATTCACGGTACCTCCCTTTATTACCACACATGTCTTACACCTTTTTTCCTTTAACATTCCATTGTTTTCTATTCGGATTTTATTTTCTTTTTAAAATCCATTACAGTATTTTATTATACTCCAAAATGAAAAACAATTTCCACTCAAAAATAATCTTTTTTGCGTTTTACCGTTCTGCTTGGCTGCGCAATATTTTCGAACATAAAGGCCCGCAGTTGAAAATAAAATCCAAGGAAGATAAACCCGGGATAAAATCCCCCCACAATTGGGAATAGGTGGGGTGAAGGAAATCATAGACCTCCAATCGAATGCCGTATTGGTGAAAAATCTCCTCTTCCTGGTATTTTTGACCGCCAAAACCAGAAAGGTACCGGTCTGCGCCAATCGCTTTACATATCGAAGCCAACCTATCGGAAGCCTGCCCACTAACTCCCTCCAATTCGGATGCTTTCATCAACGGGACGGCGATTTCGAATACGCCCGCCATCCACCGGATTAACTCCATATTCATTCCTGCAAGGTAAGCATACTCTCTTTTAACGATATCTTCCAATGCGGGGAAATAGGTTTGAAAATAAGGCGCTTTTCCATAGTTCGCATGGAGGTTTCCCAGGATTTTCTTTTTCCAACGGTCGCCCGGTTCCAGTTCCACTTCCAAGACCGCCTGGTGATAGCGCCCTTTTTTAATGACAGGAACCGTCAACCATTTTTCTCCTTCCGGTGTTTTGATTTTTGCCCTGTTGGTATAACCCCGCCGCACATACTGCACATCATCCAGGAATACGAACCGGTGGCATTTGATCATCTTATAAAAATAACCGATCCAGGGGATAAAATTGGGCTGGTGGATGGCGGCAATCATTTCAATTTCACCGGTTCATATTCATGCGATATTATCTTCATACCATAGATTATAATATTACCCAAAAAATATGGCAAGGGATTTCTTTTTTTTATGCAGCCGGGGCTTTTCCTTCCGGGCTTGCCGGTTTCTGGGATTTCCCCGAGATTATATCGGTTAAGAACGCAGATAATAAACCTTGAAGGTTATCTCCTCCTTGAACCAAAAAGTCGGGTGTGACTTTAATATTACCGGAAGCGATTTGTTTGGCAATTTCGATGGACGTAACACCCTGTTGGCCTACCGCTTTGTTTTGTAACTCGTAGGCTTTAGCCGTCGCTTCACCGATAGCCAGGATTTTTGATCCTTCGGCATCGCCTTTGGCTTTAATACCTTTGGCTTCACCTTCCGCACGCAGCCGGATACCTTCGGCGTCTCCTTCCGCGAACTTGATGACTTTCTGCTTGTTTTGTTCGGCGATTTTTACCCCGATTTCCGCTTCCACCAGGTTCTTTTGTTGGTCTGCTTCGGCCCGTGTCTTTTCCATCGCGATTCGTGTTTGTTCCGCTCTTTGTTGGTCCTGGTACATGACTTCTTGTTGTTGAGCGATAATCTTTTTCGTTTGAATATCCATCAAATCCTGCGGCAGGTTAATCTGGCAAATCAAAACCGATACGCATTCCACATGATATTTCTCCAGTTCCAATTTGGCCCGTTCTTCCGCTTTTCGCTGTTCGTCCTGTCGGTCTTGCATAAAATTCATCGCTGAAGTCGATGACGCCTGGTTTCTAAAACTCGAATCGATCATCGGGTGGATTACGTGCAGGATCAGGTTTTCGATGGAACCGATTTTGGCTACCATATAAGGCGCCTGGTCCGGCCGAACCCGGATAACCACTTTTACCGATACGCTGATGGAAAATCCATCGCGTGAAATGACTTTGAGGGGGTCGAAACGGGTTTCCTTGGAGTCGTCCCAATCGATGGTGATGTTGGTGGTATCCACGATATACACCAGGTAAGCGCGGCGGTTCAAATAATAGATACCCGGGCCTGCGACTTCCTGCTGAACGCCTCGAAAGCCTTTCGGCACGACATAACGTTCGATTCCCAGGTCATACCGGTCTTCTATTTTTTTATATAATTCGGTACCCGCTTTGGCGCTTTCTTGTTTGGCCGCTTCTTCGATTACCTGGCGTACCTGGACCGGTTCTTCTCCCACGTTGGAAACCACCACCGCCACCTGCCCGCGTTCGACTACGGTTACTTTATCTAATTCCACTTTGAAAATGAGCGGGTTGATGTAATAGGTTCCCGGTTTAAGCACGTCGAATTGAGGTCCGCGTTGGCCCCCAGCTTCCAAAAAGGCCGAAGCGTTTTGATAATCATTATGATTCGTCACCGGTTTCGCCACATATTCATTTTCCGGCAGCGGTTCGCCGTCCAGGGCCGTTACCAGGCCGATGTTATTGGCTGGAATAATGGTCGCATCCTGGATTTCAACGTGAAATAAATCCGTATTGATACGGTAGGTCCCGGGGAGAAAAATATCGATTTGTGGGCCCTTTTGTCCTTTGTTATTTAAAAATACCTGCCCATTTTCAAAATTCGAGTGCCCTTCGACTTTTTTGGCCAATAAACGCCCCGTTACAATGGGTTCACCGTCCATAGAGGTTACGATACCGATCTTTCCTTTATTGATTATCGTTACCGGTTCTTTGCGAACTCGAAAAAGCACCGTATTGATTCTATAGGTACCTGGAGGTAATATCTCGATCTGCGGCCCTTTTTCACCACCATTTTTTAAAAAATTCTCCCCATCCTGGAATGAGTTGTGGCCCGGGACCACTTTTGCAAAGATTTTCCCCGGTTTTACAGGGTCGCCATCGATCGATTCTATGATCCCGACTTCTGTTTCTGCGATCATTGTAAACGGGTATTTTTTCACCGAATAGAGAAACGGCACCAGGAAATGTAACCCGGGGCCTAAAGTCCCGGCTTGTACACCGATCTCATCCGACAAAGCGATAACTCGCCCTTTTGGCATATTTTTGCCGAAATACTTCCGTTCCAATACCGCTAATTCTCGTCCACCCACGATAACAATCGATTTCACCAGCAGTATGAACACAAAAAAACCAAGCACATACGGTACCACCATCATGATTGAAAATTCGCTGTCCATTTTTTAGTCCTCCAAATTAGGTAATTAAAATCTACTATACGAATATCCATCGAAAATTGTTTTCCCCACGTAGGAGACTGTCTCAAAATTAAGAAAAAAGTAACATAAAATACGAGTCGGACACCCCAACGAAACATCGCACGATCCGCCCGGTTCTACAATAATCCCCCACGCAGCGGGACGGCTCTGCAATAAATCCACACGTAGTTCTACAGTATTACGAAGAAACTTTTTTAATTGTCACTTGTGTCCTTCATTTGCAAAATCGCTGGTAAAAAATTTCTTGCATGCAATTTTTTCTCTTTTATATTATAATTAAACCTTAACAGGGAAAACATAATATGAAAAAAACAAAATCGAATCAAAATGAAATGAGCCGCAGCAATCCGACATCCAAAACAAGCACGAAAAAGAAAATAAAACAATGGTGGCAGAATTATCGATGGTGGGTGATGGCAGTCGGGGTGGTTGCCGTATTTATTTTGGGTTTCATCGGGTTTCCAAAAGCACATCAAAACCTATCTTTCCCGGATGTTTTATATCGTATTTTCCAACTTTTCGTATTGGATTTCAATACAGCCCAATCAAATATGAATGGGTGGTTAGAAGCTGCCAGGTGGCTGGCACCCTTAATCGCTGCATATACTGCAATTAGCGCATTAACAACGATTCTAAGCGAACAATTCCACGTATTTCGAGCTCGATTCCTCAGAAACCATATCATCATCTGCGGCCTGGGAAGTAAAGGCCTGCAACTGGTCCAAAAGTTTAAAAATTATGGAGAAAAGGTGGCGGTCATCGAGATCGATAAAGAGAACGACAATATTCGAGAATGCAAAGATATCGGCGCTGTCGTATTAATCGGTAATGCAATGGCCCCCTATATCCTTCTCAAAGCCGGACTATCCAGGGCAAAACACCTCTTTGCTTTGGGCGGCCAGGATGGTATTAATGCCGAAATCGCCATTCAATCCCGGAAACTAGTGACGGGTAAAAAAAGAAAACCGCTGACCTGCACGATCCATATCTCTGACACTCAACTCAGCCGTTTAATTAAGGAAAAGGAATTTGAAACCGAAAAAAACGATGCCTTCAGGCTGGAATTTTTTAACTTCTTCGACCAGGCTGCCCAATTCATGATAGAAACTTATCCTCCTTTTAGCGATAAAGAAATACTTCAAACGTCTTCACCGCATCTGCTTATCGTTGGCGCCGGTAGGATGGGAGAAAGCCTATTGGTCCATACTGCAAAAAAATGGAGGAATTTTCCCGGTCGAAAAGGTAAAAAAATAAATATCTCGTTCATCGACAAAGCAGCAAATCAAAAACAAAAATTATTCTATTTGCGCTGCCCCGGCTTGTATGAAATTTGTCAACTGAATCCCCTGGAAATGGATATTAAATCCCCGGATTTCGAAGCCGGCCACTTTCTCTTCGATCAAAACGGAAATTGCACCCTGACAATTATTTACATCTGTATAGATGATGATTCCTTTGCCGTATCGACAGCATTGATAATGCATCAGCATCTAAAAAAACACATTATACCGATTGTTGTTCAAATCAATAGCGAAAGCGGACTGGCCGACCTGGTTCAAGGAGAGTCTTTTGGACTTCGGAGATTACAGTGTTTTGGGTTACTGGACCGAGTATTAAAACCGGAGGCATTACTGATGGGCACGCATGAGACCCTTGCCCGTGCCATCCATTCTGAATATATAAAAACTCAATCCGAAAAAGGAGATACCCTGCAAAACAACCCGACTTTAGTGCCCTGGGACCAATTACCCGCAACTCTCAAAGAATCGAACCGGCGCCAGGCTGATTTCCTGGGAGTAAAACTAAAATCCATCGGCTGTTATGTGATCCCCATGATCGATTGGAACGTCAAACCAGTCGAATTTACCCCGGAAGAAATCGAATTAATGGCCAGGATGGAGCATGACCATTGGATGGAAGAACGATTAAAAGATGATTGGGAATTTAAACCCGGACAAAAAAATATCCAAAAAAAGATGCACAATTCCCTGGTCTCATGGGGGCAATTAAAAGAGGAGGAAAAAGAAAAAGACAGGGATGCCGTTCGTAATATACCCGGATATCTTGAAAAAGCCGGTTTTCAAATCTATAGGCGGATTGATTAGTCCGCCCAAAGCAAAAACAAACCCATTACTTTTATTTCAACGAATTTAAGGCTTTACTTTGAAGCATTCGGGACAGTCAAAAAAAATCCGGACCGGGTCGATTTAACTGCCTGTATGCTGCGACGTGTGGTTCAATAAGTCGATTTCGAGAAAAAATCAGCAATTATAATTTTTTTGAAAATATATTTTTAGCCGCAATGGGGGCTTTAGTCGGTTTTAGAAGAGAGAAAACAACCGATTTTTGCCAATTTATGAGGTGATTTTATTTGGTTTTAATCGTAGATTTACCACTTTCTTGCATTGTTGTTTTTCTTTTTGTCTCACATCCTCAAAAATTTTACGGATATCGAATTGAAATTTTCGAGAAAGTTTTTCCCGGGTACGATGGATTTCCTCAACGATGGGGTCGTTTATCATTGTTTGCCTCCATTAGCTCCTCGGGTGTGCAAATAATAGGAAAATGATATCCATGTTTTTCACACACCCCACGTAATTTATCTTTGAAGGTGGCATTATTAATATGCTTGCAATTCCAGGTTAAAAGGTAATCAATCCCATGAACTGCTGCCATGGCAATATGTGAAGCATCTCGAATAGCAGTTTCAGGGAGGAATGAAGTATTGAGAATGATTTCGGTCAGTGCTAAAACCTCATCTGTGGTTTCAAGTAGTAAAAAGGGGACAAGAAATTCCATTCGCCGCGATGAGGCAGCCGTATCTCCTTCGCCGGCTTCATCCAACACAAACTGCGATATATATATCGCATATTTTGATGATTCATTTTCCCACCATTCAGCAGTAATCGCTTGGTGAGCAGCAACAATTAAATCTTGACTCACTCGTGCAGTATAATAACCAGGAATGGTTGTTTCAAGGTAGAGTGTCGGTTTTTCGATCATCAATTTTTCTCCTTGATGGTTTAACTTTCTATAAAGCGTACCTCCAGGTACTATATATGCATCAATTTGTTTGATTTGTCAAGGGATTCATGATTTTTTCAGTGCGTAGAGACCCAAAATCTTGCATCTCTACAGAAATGAACATCGCACACTCCCCCGGTTTTGCAATAAAACCCCGCCGTGCGGTTCAACCCTGCGATAATAACAAAAGAATTCCAATACCAACGGAGCCAGGCACTCCCAGGATCAAAGGAAAATATCCCGGCCCTGCAATAAAATCCCGCCGTGCGGGGTTGAAAAGCAATCGATTTTATAATAAAATATTATTCTTAAAACTGCTTCATTTTTATTGTCTAAAAGCCGCGATTTAGTATCATTAACAAATTTATATTGCTCAGCGAGGTTTCGTAAGTGAACATTCTAGGAATTTCTGCCTTTTACCACGACAGCGCAGCGGCCCTGGTTAAAGATGGCGACATCGCCGCAGCCGCCCAGGAAGAACGTTTCACCCGCAAAAAACACGACCACGATTTCCCATCTAATGCAGTCCGGTACTGCCTCCAGGAAGGAGGTCTCAAACCCTCGGAACTGGATTGGGTGGTGTTCTACGATAAACCCTTCATCAAGTTCGAACGTATCCTGGAGACTTATTTACATTACGCGCCCCGCGGTTTCAAATCCTTCCTCCAGGCGATGCCCCTCTGGCTCAAAAAGAAACTGTGGATCAAAAGCCTGATCCAGGAAGAACTCAACGGATACACCGGTAAAATCCTGTTCCCACTCCACCACGAATCCCACGCCGCTTCCGCTTTCTACCCCTCCCCTTTCCAGGACGCCGCCATCATCACGGCCGACGGTGTGGGCGAATGGACCACCACCAGCATCGGCTCCGGCAATGGCAATCAAATCACCCTGCTCAAAGAGATTCGCTTCCCCCATTCCCTCGGCATGCTTTATTCCGCTTTCACGTATTATACGGGTTTTAAAGTCAACTCGGGGGAATACAAAGTCATGGGCCTGGCCCCCTACGGGGAACCGAAATACGTCCAAACGATCCTGGACCACCTGGTCGATATCAAAGAAGACGGCTCCTTTAAACTGAATATGAAATACTTTAACTATGCGGCGGGCTTGACCATGACCAACGGGAAGTTTAACAAGTTGTTCGGGGGAAAACCACGAAAACCGGAGAGCACGCTGACGCAAAAAGAGATGGACCTGGCACGCTCGGTCCAGGAAGTGACGGAGATGGTGATGATTCGGCTGGCACACCATGCCCGCGAAATAACCGGGTCCAAGAACCTGTGCCTCGCCGGCGGTGTGGCCCTCAACTGTGTGGCCAACGGCCGTATTTTGCGGGAAAACATATTCGATCGAATATGGATTCAACCCGCTGCCGGTGATGCCGGCGGTGCGTTGGGTGCAGCGCTGGCCGTATGGTACAAATACCTCGGGAATAACCGCCAAACTAACGGAGGCAGAGATTTCCAGAAAGGTTCTTACCTCGGTCCCTCATTTTCCGACTCCGAGTTGGAGCGATTCTTAAACAAGAATAAACTCCCGTACCGCCGAATCCCGGATGAAGAGCTGTCGGACACCACCGCCCGATTATTGCAGGAAGAGAATGTCATCGGGTGGTTTAGCGGCAGGATGGAATTCGGTCCCCGCGCCCTCGGATCCCGAAGTATTATCGGTGATGCCCGTTCCGGTAATATGCAGAAGAAGATGAATCTCAAAATCAAGTACCGCGAGTCCTTCCGCCCCTTTGCCCCCTCTGTGCTTTCCGAAGAAGTCTCCAATTACTTCGATATCGATTGTTCCAGTCCCTACATGCTGCTGGTGGCGGATGTGAAGAAAGACCTCCAGCGGGAGATGACCCCTGAAGAGAGAAGTTATTGGGGTATCGATCAATTGAATGTCATCCGCTCCACCATACCCGCGGTCACCCATGTGGATTATTCCGCCCGCCTCCAGACCGTCCATAAGGATACTCACCCCGCGTACTGGGATATCATTCACCGCTTCCACCAATTGACCGGGTGCCCCGTGATCGTGAATACGTCGTTTAATGTCAGGGGAGAGCCCATTGTATGTACCCCGTTGGATGCTTATAAATGCTTCATGCGAACCGAAATGGATTACTTGATCCTCGGCAATTACCTGTTGGATAAAAAACAGCAGCCCGCATTCCATGACGATATCGATTGGCGGGAGATGTTCGAGCTGGATTAAGATGAAGATGAATGATGAATTAAAAGAAAAGAAAGAAGAAAACCTGACTCACCCTAACAAAAGCTTTGGGAAGGTCCAGGAAACCCTTTCACGAAAGGCCCTCACGGAGGGCGAGGTTTCCTGGTCGTCGAAGACAAATTTTGCGGTGGATTTAAGTAGGAGGAACCCCCGTGGATAGATCGAAGTTTACTAATAAACATGAATTGAGGACTTTCGGGTTTGTGTTATCGGTTTTATTGGGCCTGGTGGCCACCGTTTTATTGGCGAAACATAAGAGCGCGTATCAATATATCTATCCTGCCGGGATTGTGATCTGTTTTGTATCTCTTGTTATTCCCATGTGGATAAAGCCCATTTATATTGTTTTCTCCTATTTCGGGCAAGGAATGGGGTGGGTGATGACGCGGGTGATCCTGTTTGTCATCTATTACCTGGTGTTTACACCCATTGGGCTCTTGGGAAAACTGGCCAGGAAAAAATTCCTGGATATGGATTTTAGGCGTTCGTCGTCTGCATCCACTTATTGGCATGAAGTCCCGCCGGTTTTGAATGCGGCAGAGGAAGTCAAATCGTATGAGAACCAGTTTTAGGTCATTCAAAAGCGTTTATGTAGGAGATATTCCAATAAATCATGAGCAGGAGGAAGGATAGTTCATGTCGAAAATAGCAATCATGAAAGAGTTGTGGGATTTTTTGAAGGTTCGGAAGAAATACTGGTTAGTGCCCGTATTGATTATGATGTTGTTGTTAAGTGCGTTGTTGATATTGACGGAGAACTCCCCTATCGCGTCGTTGATATACACGCTTTTCTAACCGGGGAATTCTTTTTTGTGACTTGCAGGAATTTTAAATCGGAAGTATAATACCGGGTGAAAAAAAACGAACCAGGAGTATAAATGGCGCAAAGAAGTCTTACTATAACCCTTCCCAGGTCCACAGAGGCCCTTCATAATGCCTTACAAATGCTACTGCAATATGGTCTTATTTCAGAAAAAAAAGCTCGTACAATCACGCAGGAAGAAACTCATAAAAAATCCAGGGGGGAAAACCGGTGGGCACTAGTCGCAGAAGAAATGTCTCAGCAAGGATTTTTGGAAGGAAGTGGGGATGACATAATGGAAACGATCCGTGATTTTCGTGATGGTTTCGAAATCCCTATGCCTGGCAATAAAACAGCCGAATAATGAAATATCTTTTAGACACAAATATACCCATCTATTTGGAAGATCCAGGCTCACCTTTTCATCAACCAGTTAAAGATAGATTCCAAAATCTTCAAGATGAAGATCAAATATTTATTTCTGTTTTAAGTCTTTATGAGTTATACTATGGCTTTGCTTTGCGGAAAATAGAAGGTAAAGAACAATTGGCTATGCAAATTCACAAAGTTATCGAGGAAATAAAGAAACACTTTACTCTTATAATGCTTACTGGAAAGGAAGCATCAATATTTGGAACAATGAAAGCCCAGTATAAAAATATAATCAAAAAGAAGGATAGTAAAAAGGAAACAACTAAAAAGTATGATGTAGATTTTATTATTGCCAGCACTGCGATTGAATACGGTCTTACTGTAATAAGTAACGATAGCATTTTCCAGCGAATAAAAAAATTATTTCCAAAACTCAAGTTTGAAAATTGGACATAAATAATAACCACAGCAAAGTAATCGCCGGGGAATTGAAAGAAAATCGAGGCCCCAAGGAGAGGGCAATCAAGAAAAAGCCAAGTGAAAGCCCAGATTATGGATATTGTCTTTTGAGATCAATATGTTAAGGTTTTTCTCGGCTGCCCCCTTTTTATCCAAACAAAACTTCCGCCATTGGAGCCTGCCCCTGCCCGTTAGCCTTGCCGACACAATTTTTCTCCTTTTAAACACATCGCCGGTTTCCCCGGAAGGATAGTTTTATCACACTTGGAGTGCGAAAGTCAAGCGGTTTTTTAAATTCTTTTTAGATACTGCTGAAACAGTATTTGAAAAAGGGGACAGTCAAGAAAAAAGGGGACAGTCAAGAACTCCCCCATAATAAAACCCCTCCGTGAGGGGCAAAGTATTCGCTCGAATTATTGTAATTGAATCGGGGCTTTTTGCCAGGGTAATCACAACGAGCACAGAGACGGCATAGTGCCTGGCCGAAGCGTTACACTAATCGATTTCTCTGCCCCGGTTCTATCTTTCGAGTCACAGGCATTTAACCTTGAAGATTTTGTTTTTAAAATTCCAACCCGGCTGCCCGGCGCTTCCAATAAGCTTATAAGCCTAAAAGATCGATCTATTGAAGCTGTTCAAGGCTTTCCACTCTTTGCCCGGCCATGTCAAATCAAAGCTTACGGAGCTATTATCAACATCATTGAATGTTTAACATTCGTCGTCGGAGCTCAGATATCCGATTTTTTATCAAATATATCAGGTTTTGTTTTGCAGATTCGGGGTTTTCTTTCGAAAAGCGTCTGTTACCGTGTATAGTACTTCGATTATGATTTTTAAAGCTGCGCCTGATGAGCACAAAGCGTTTCATTAAGAAAAAAATAGACAGGTTTCGCTTTTCAGAACCGGAACTATGTCATCTTA
>Ga0105104_10000317_pt1 | contig 36351 bp, 34 predicted proteins | sample PPLLaktember2015_3_FD_87034 | JGI IMG/M metagenome (GOLD analysis project Ga0105104, IMG submission 87034) | Freshwater sediment microbial communities from Prairie Pothole Lake near Jamestown, North Dakota, USA - PPLs Lake P7 Core (6) Depth... | ecosystem: Environmental > Aquatic > Freshwater >... | reverse complement strand
CCGGACGATGCGCTGGGCGAGCGCGCCGAGGGCGCCCACGCCCATGACCACCACCACCAGCTTCCACACGTCGAAGGGGCTGACGGCCCCGAACGGGTCCACCGGGCGATCGGGCAGGAGCGGCTGGACGAGGAGCGCCGAGACGCCGAGGACCAGCGCGTTCTGCAGCTCGCGGTCGCTGAAGAGCCTCCGGGCGAGCCCTTGCAGTCGGGCACGGAGCGCGAGCAGCGCGGAGGTGGCCAGCGCGGAGGTGGCCAGCGCGGCGCCGAGGGCCAGGGCCGGCGCGCGCTGGGACAGGACCCCCAGGCCGAAGGCGAGCACCAGAGCCGGCCTCGGTGGTGAGGCCGGGGTCCGGCTCCTTCGCCCGCCAGGCCACCACCAGCGCGAGGAGGGCGACCGTCGCGCCGGCCACGCCCAGCACCACCGCGCTTCCGGTCTGCAGCGCCACGCCCCCGAGGAGCGAGGTCAGGCCGAAGCTGCGGAGCCCCGCCCAGCGGCGCGGGCGCTCGGCGTCACGAGCCCGCTCACGCTCGAGCCCCAGCACCAGGCCCACGCCGAGCGCGACCAGCAGCCGCCATTCGGGGCGGTCCTCGAAGCCCATGCCAGCGTGCAGTACCACCCGCTCCCGGGGGTGTTCGAGCGTCAGGAGGCGCGGGACGTCGGCGGTGCCACGCTCCGGGGAGCCGCGGGCAGCGACTGCTCGGGTGGGCCGTTAGGTTGCGAGCCGGAGGTCGCATGCCGCTGCATCGGATCCTGGTCGCCATCGACGGGTCGGAGCCGGCCGACCGCGCGCTGGCCCTCGCCTCCGAGCTGGCCCGCTCCGCGGGAGGTGCGACACTGATCCTGGTCTCCGCCATCTCCGATCCGGTCACCTTCGCCCCGACTCCGGTGGCCGGTCTGGAGATGGTGCTCGAGGCCGAGCAGCAAGGGGCCGAGCGAAACCTCGCCGAGCGGGCGGAGCGGCTGCGAGGTGGACGACTGGAGGTGGAGATGTTGGTCCGGGTCGGACCCGCGCCCGACGTGCTGGTGGAGGCGGCGGAGGCGCGTCGTGCCGACCTGGTGGTGGCCGGCAGCACCGGGAAGGGAGCTCTCCAGCGCGCGTTTCTGGGAAGTGTCACCACCCGGCTCCTTCACGTTCTCCGGAGGCCGCTCCTCGTCGTTCCCTGATTCCCTTTGGCGGCGCGCCCGATAAGGTCCGCAACCCATGGCTACCTGGACTTTTCTGACCAACCACGCTCACGTCCTTCTCTGCGTCTGGGAAGATTCCGAGGCCCGGGTCCGCGACATCGCCACGCGCGTCGGGATCACCGAACGGGCCGTCCAGCGCATCCTGCAGGAGCTCGAGTCGGAGCAGTACCTCCACCGTGAGCGGGTCGGCCGGCGCAACCGCTACCGCGTCCGGGCCGATCGTCCCTTCCGTCACCCGGTCGAGGACCATCGCCCGGTGTCGCTCCTGCTCGACCTGATCGTCCGCCGGAAGGCGCAGCGCCCCGCGCCCCGCGCCCCGGCGCGACGGAGCGCCCGCGCCCGGGCCCCCCGCGCTCGCGCGCGCTAGGCGTGGCCCCGGGCCCGTCTGCCGGCCGTCAGGACGGCGGGGACCAGGTCCAGTCGCGCACCTCGGGCATGTCCTCGAGGTGCTCCTCGACGTAGGCCCGGTGCTTCCTCAACAGCTCGTTGAAGTGCTCGACCAGCTCCGGCGAGTTCTCGGGGATGCGCCGCGCCCGACGAAGCGCCTCGATGGCGAGGTGGTACCGGCTGATGCCGTTGAGCACCACCATGTCGAAGGGAGTGGTGGTGGTGCCCTGCTCGCGGAACCCGCGGACGTGGAAGCGTTCCGGGATGGGCCTTCCGTGAAGGGTGTAGTGGATGCCCAGCGGGTAGCCGTGGAAGGCGAACACCACGTGCCGGTCGCGGGTGAAGAGGTCCACGAACCGCTTCTCGTCCATCCCGTGCGGGTGTTCCTCGGGGGTGAACATCGCCATGAGGTCCACCACGTTCACCACGCGAATCCGCAGCCCCGGCGCGGCGGTGCGGAGCAGCCAGGTGGCGGCGAGCGTCTCCAGGGTAGGGATGTCCCCGGCGCAGGCCATCACGATGTCCGGGTCCCCCTCGTCGTTGCTGGCCCACTCCCAGACCGACGCGCCACGCTCGCAGTGACCCTTCGCCGTCTGGAGGTCCAGGTACTGGAGCTGCGGCTGCTTGTCGATGACGATGACGTTGACGTGGTTCGAGGTGCGGAAGCAGTGGTCCGCCGTCCAGAGCAGGCAATTGGCGTCGGGCGGCAGGTAGATGCGCGACACCGTCGGCTTCCGCGTGAGCACGGTGTCGATGAACCCCGGGCCCTGGTGACTGAACCCGTTGTGGTCGTTCCGCCAGCAGGTGGAGGTGAGGAGGATGTTCAGCGCCGGGATGGGCTTCCGCCACTCCAGCTTGAGTGACTCGTCCAGCCACTTGCTGTGCTGGATGGCCATCGAGGCCATCACCATGGCGAAGGACTCGTAGGTGGCGAGGAGCCCGTGGCGCCCGGTGAGCGCGTAGCCCTCCATCCAGCCCTCGCAGTTGTGCTCGCTCAGCACCTCCATCACCCGCCCCTCGGGGCCAATGGCCTCGTCGGTGGGCTCGACCGGGAGCATGAAGGCGCGTGGGGTGGCCTCGAACACCGCGCCCAGGCGGTTGCTGTTGGTCTCGTCGGGGCAGAAGAAGCGGAAGCGGCCGGGGTTCTCGCGGTACAGGTCACGCATCAGCTGGCCGAGGCGCCGGGTGGACTCCTCCTGCCCCGCGCCAGGCGGGTCGACCTTCACCGCGTACCCCTCGAGGGACGGGATCTTCAGCGGCTGGCAGGTCTCCCCGTTCGTGCGGGGGTTGGCGCTCATCCGGAGCGCCCCCGCCGGGGCGAGCGCCCGCAGCTCGGGCACCAGCCTCCCGTGCGCGTCGAAGAGCTGCTCGGGCCGGTAGCTCCGCATCCAGGCCTCGAGCATCTTCAAGTGCTCGGGGCTGTCCTTCACGCCCGCGAGCGGGACCTGGTGGGCCCGGAACGTCCCCTCGACCTGGGTGCCATCCACGACGTCCGGGCCGGTCCACCCCTTCGGCGTGCGGAGCACGAGCGCCGGCCAGCGGGGGCGACTCTTCACCCCGGTGGCTCGGGCCTCCTTCTGGATCCGGCGGATGCGGTCCAGGCAGCCCTCGAGCGCCGCGGCGAGCGCCTGGTGGACGCGGGGCGGATCGTCTCCCTCGACGAACAGCACCTCGTAGCCGAGCGCCTCGAGGTACCCGCGGATCTCGGCGTCGGTGGAGCGCCCCCAGACGGTGGGGCCGGAGATCTTGTACCCGTTCAGGTGCAGCACCGGGAGCACCGCGCCGTCGTGCGCGGGATTGAGGAAGCTGATGCCCTTCCAGCTGCCCTCGAGCGGGCCGGTCTCGGCCTCGCCGTCACCCACCACGGCGATGGCGATCAGCTCCGGGTCGTCGAACACCGCTCCGAAGGCGTGGGTCAGCACGTAGCCCAGCTCGCCCCCCTCGTGGATCGATCCCGGCGTCGGCGCGCTCACGTGGCTGGGGATGCCACCGGGCGTCGAGAACTGGCGGAAGAGCCGCCGCATCCCGGCTGCATCGGGCGTCACCCGCGGGTAGATCTCGCTGTAGGTGCCCTCGAGGTAGGTGCAGGCCACGACCGCCGGCCCGCCGTGTCCGGGCCCGGCGAGGTAGATGGCCGGGAAGCCGTCGCGGCGGATGAGCCGGTTCATGTGTGCGTAGATCAGACTCAGCCCGGGGCTCGTCCCCCAGTGGCCGAGGAGGCGCGGCTTGATGTGCTCGGGCCGGAGCGGCTCCTTCAGGAGGGGATTCTCCTGAAGGTAGATCTGCCCGACGGTGAGGTAGTTCGCGGCGCGCCACCAGGCGTCGATGAGCCGCAGGTCTTCGGGGGTGAGCGGGTCGGGCATGGTCTCTCTCCGGTGGCGTCGGGCGTCCTTCTACGCCCGCTGCACGCTGGCGGGAGAGGCTGAACGCCGGGCGTGGCGTTGGTGCGACATCCGTGCCGGAGGCCCGGTCGCCCCCTCGCCGGGCACCGCGGTGTGCTTCCCCGGAATGAACCTCCGACGTCGGCGACCGAGCAGGGTGAGAAGTCAGCACGGCTGGCTCGAGCTGGGGCCCGAGCGGGGTGCCACGGTGGTGCTGCTCGACGGCAGTGGCAGTTCCTGCGCAAGCTTTGCGCGCTGGGGTGCGCGCCCGCCGCCGGTGGGCGATGAAGCTCGGGAAAGAGGGCCTGGTCCGATGAGCGACGCGCTGTTCTGGCACCGGCTGCACTTCGGCTTCACGGTCACGTACCACTACCTCTTTCCCCAGCTGACGATGGGGCTGTCCCTGCTCATCGTGCTCTTCAAGTGGCGCGCGTTCCGGCGAGGCAGCGCGCTCCACGACGAGGCGGCGCGGTTCTGGGCCCGCATCTTCGGCGTGAATTTCGCCATGGGGGTCGTCACCGGAATCCCGCTGGAGTTCCAGTTCGGGACCAACTGGTCGCGCTTCAGCCAGTTCGCCGGCGGGGTCATCGGCCAGACGCTGGCGATGGAAGGCATGTTCGCCTTCTTCCTCGAGTCCACCTTCCTCGGCATCTTCCTCTACGGGGAGAAGCGGTTCGGGCGCCGGATGCACCTGGCCTCGGCGGCGGCGCTCTGGGCGGGAGCGTGGCTGTCCGGCTACTTCATCATCGCCACCAACGCCTTCATGCAGCACCCGGTGGGGCACTCCATCGGGCCGGACGGACGGCTCCAGCTGGCCGACTTCTGGGCCTTCGTGCTCAACCCCTGGGCGATCTGGCAGTACCTCCACAACATGACCGCCTCGGTGGTGACCGCGTCCTTCGTGGTGGCCGGGGTCGGAGCGTTCTGGTCGCTCTCGGGCCGGCACCCGGAGCACGCGCGGCTGGCGCTCCGGACCGGCGTCGTCGCCGGACTGATCGCCTCGTGCCTGCTGGTCTTTCCCACCGGGGACCGCCACGGGAAGCTGCTGGCCGAGAAGCAACCGGCGACGCTCGCGGCGATGGAAGGACTGTTCGAGAGCAGGCCCGACGCCGAGCTGGCCATCATCGGGCAGCCCGACGTGCGGAACCGCCGGCTGGAGAACCCGATCGTCGTGCCGGGGATGCTCAGCTTCCTCGTCTACGGAAGCTTCGGCAGCACGGTCACCGGGCTCGATCAGTTCCCCCAGGACCGCTGGCCGGACAACATCGAGCTCCTCTACTACTCGTACCACGTGATGGCTGGGCTCGGGACCCTGTTCATCGGCCTCCTCGCACTCTCCGCTTTCCAGCTGTGGCGCGGACGGCTCGAGCGGTCGCGGCCGCTCCTCTGGGCGCTGATGCTCGCCATTCCGTTCCCCTACATCGCCACCACCGCGGGGTGGATGACCGCGGAGCTGGGACGGCAGCCGTGGCTGGTCTACGGACTGATGCGCACCGCCGACGGGACCTCGCCGCGGGTCACGGCCGGAAACACCCTCTTCACCCTCCTCGGGTTCGCCGGCCTGTACCTGGTGATGGGCATCCTCTTCCTTTACCTGGTGGGGCGAGAGGTCGCGCACGGTCCCGGCACGCCGCACGCACAGGTGGTCCCGTCCGGAAAGACCGGGCTCACCGGGGAGGCGGCGTGATGGAGGCGCTGTGGTTCACCATCGTCGCCGGGATGCTCGCGGTGTACGTCGTCCTCGACGGCTTCGACTTCGGTGCCGGCTTCCTGCACTTGGTCGTGGCCCGGACCGACGCCGAGCGCCGCAGCGTGCTGGCCGCCATCGGCCCGGTGTGGGACGGGAACGAGGTGTGGCTCATCGCCGGGGGCGGCGCGCTCTTCATGGCCTTCCCCGGCGCGTACGCGGTCGGCTTCAGCGGGTTCTACCTGCCGCTCATGCTGTTGCTCTGGGTTCTCATCCTCCGCGGCCTGTCCATCGAGCTCCGCAACCACGTCGACAATCCCCTGTGGGCGGCGTTCTGGGACGCGACCTTCGCCCTGGGCAGCACGCTCATCGCCATCGTTCTGGGCGCGGCGCTGGGGAACGTGCTGCGGGGCGTCCCGCTGGACGGCTCGGGCACCTTCCACGTTGCCCTCTTCGATAGCTTCTGGCCCTCGCCGCGCTCCGGCGTGCTCGACGTCTACACCGTGCTCGTGGGCGTGTTCACCCTCCTCGCGCTCGGCGGGCACGGAGGGCTGTACCTGGCGATGAAGACCGACGAGCGCGTGCACGCGCGCAGCATGCGTGCGGCCCGCCTGCTCTGGGTCTGCGCGGGGGTGTTGTTCCCCCTGGTCACCTGGGCGACCACCCGCGTCGCGCCCGAGCTCCCGGGGACCGCGGCGCACCGGCCGCTGGTCTGGGTCCTGCTGGCGCTCCAGGCCGCCTCGGTCGCGATGCTGGTGGCGGGGCTGGTGCGTGGGAACGCGACGCTCGGGTTCGCCGGGTCGGCGGGTACGCTGTTCACGCTCCTCGGCATCGGCGCCGCGGCGCGCTGGCCGGTGCTGCTCCGGTCCAACCTGGCGCCATCGTTCTCCCTCGACGCGTTCGCCGCGGCCACCACCCATCACGGTCTGCGGGTGGCGCTGAGCTGGACCCTGGTGGGGCTGCCGCTGGCCTGCGGCTACTTCGTCTTCGTGGCCCGGGCCTTCCGGGGGAAGGTGCGACTCGACACCCCCCCCCACCCCGCCGGGGACGCGCCAGGGCGCAGCGCGTCGCCCTGAGAGGGCTCTCGCGGTGCCGATCGGCTAGGCTCGCCCGCATGTCCAGGACGGCTCCGCTCCTGTGCCTGCTCCTGCTGGCCGGCCCGGTCCGCGCGCAGCCGGCCACGGACGTCCAGGTGCAGGTCGGCAAGACGGTCAAGCTGAACGTCGGCCTGGCACAGGGGCTGAACTGCGACGATCTGACGATCGTGGACGCCAAGCTCGTCCCCTCCAAGGACAAGAAGGTGCTGGTCCTGGTGCTGAAGGGGAAGGCCGCGGGCGACACCTACTGCCGCGCCGGGACGGGGTTCGGGCAGACGGTGCTCGTCCACGTCACGGTGTCCGAGCCAGATCTCTGATCCTCAGCGGCGGCCCGGGGCGTCCTCGACGTTGGTCGTCGCCCACGGGAGAGCTTCCAGCCGAGCGAGCGGGATCGGATCCCCGGTGACGTCGCTCAGCCCGTAGGAGCCATCGGCCAGCTTGAGCAAGGCGCGGTTCACCTGGGCGAGCTGCGCCCGGTCCCCCTCGGTCAGGGTGTTCCGCGTGCTGCGCTCGACCTGCTCCTCGGCGACGTCGGCTGCGTCACCAGGGTCGGCGAGTCCGGGGGAGTCGGAGGGTCCGTCCGGTCGGGTGAGCCCGAGCAGCCGGGCGCGCTCGCGCTGCAGCCGCTCCTCGAACCGGGCCAGCTGGTTCTGTGTCAGGTGCGGGTGAGGGGCCATGATGGGGGGGACCCTAGCACCCCTCCCAGGTCCGGGCGGACGCGCTTACCCTGTCACTCGGTATTCTACAGTGGCGTGCCGATGCCGCCGGCGCCACGGCCGAAGAACGAGGAGGACCCGGAGGGCGACGAGTCGTGAGCAGCTTCCGCGAGCTCTTCGGGGCCGATCCGGAGGTCAGCGCCGAGGCGCCGGGCCGGGCGAACCTCATCGGTGAGCACACCGACTACTCGGGGGGCTTCGTCCTTCCGGTGACCATCCCCCAGCGGACGCGGGTCGAGCTCCGCCGTCGCCGCGATGACACGGCCCGGGTCCACTCGGTCCAGCTGCGGAGGACGGAGGAGTACCGCGTCGGCTCCGAGTCGGCCCGTCACGACTGGCTGGACTACGTGCAGGGAGTGACGGCCATGGCCCGTCCGCGGCCCCTCCGCGGGTTCGAGGCGCGGATCGACTCGGACGTGCCGCCGGGGAGCGGGCTGTCGTCGAGCGCCGCCCTGGAGATCTCGATGCTCCGTGCGCTCCGCGAGGCGTTCGGCTGGACGCTGGACGACGTCCGGCTCGCGCTGCTGGGGCAGCGGGCGGAGGTGGAGTTCGTGGGGGCTCCGGTCGGGGTGATGGACCAGATGGCCTCGAGCCTGGGAAGTCCGCGGGCGGCGCTGTTCATCGACACGCAGTCGCTCCGAACCGAGCTGGTGCCCATCCCGGCGGGACTTGGCATCGCGGTGGTTCACTCGGGCATCTCCCACGATCACGCCAGCGGTGAGTACCGGGTCCGGCGCGGCGAGTGCGAGGAGGCGACCCGGGCCCTCGGAGTTGCCAGCCTTCGGACGCTGACGGTCGAGGACCTTCCACGCATCGAGGCCCTCCGCCCCCCGCTGGATCGGCGGGCCCGGCATGTGATGACCGAGAACGCCCGGGTGCTCGAGGCGGTGGAGGCCCTTCGGGCGGGCGCGCTGGAACGCCTCGGGGCGCTGCTGGCGGCGTCCCACCGATCGCTCCGGGACGACTATCAGGTGAGCGTGCCCGACCTGGACCGGCTGGTGGCGCTCGCGGCGGAGGCTCCGGGCGTGTTCGGGGCGCGGCTGACCGGCGGCGGCTTCGGAGGCGCCATCGTGGTGGCGGCGCGTCCGGAAGGCCTGCGAGCGTCCATGGAGCGCGTGGCCGAGCGGTACCGGGCGCAGACCCGGCGCACCGCGACGGTGCTCGTGCCTCGCTGAGGCAGGAGCGGCCGGCGTACACCGAGGTGGGATGGCGTCTCCGATGCAGGGCGCTGGAGGCGCGGGTACACGCCGCGGATCCGCCCCCGGGTCCCGGACGCGAGTCGAGCGCTGGACAGCGAGCGGTTCGGGTTCTTTCCAGGCTGGACACGGCGTTGCAGGCTTGGGGAGCCGAGAGACTGCTGGAATTTCTTGCTGCCCTCGCCGGAGCCGTTCACGGTCGAACCGCTCGGCGCGGGGAGGCTGGAGGAGACTTTGCCCGGTGCTGCTCCGGAAATAGGCGCGCGGAAGAAGGAGTCGGGGAGCGTCTTGCTCGTCGAGGACGACGCCGACATCCGTGAGGCCCTCACCGACGTGCTCCGCATGGAGCATTGGAGGGTCGAGCCGGCAGCGAACGGGAAGCTGGCCCTGGACCGTCTGCGGAGCGGCCCCCTGCCGGACCTGATGCTCCTCGATCTCATGATGCCGGTGATGGACGGGTTCGAGCTGCTCGAGCACCTCCGTGACCAGCCCGGACCGACCACCGTGGTGCTGTCCGCGAGCCGCGACGTCGACCGGGTCCGGGAGCATCCGCTGGTGCGAGCCACGCTCGGCAAGCCGGTCGAGGTGGGCGTGCTGCTCGGGGTGCTGGACCGGCTGTGCCGTGTCGATCGGGCCGCGAGCGGGGCCCGCGCTGCACCACTGGACGGCGACGGCGCCAGCTGACGCTCGACACCCGCGGGGGCACCGCGCGCAAACTCGCGGCAGCGGCACCCCCCGGACGGAGGTCCCTCTCCCGTGCTGAAGCTGTTCGGTCACGATGCCTCCCCCTGGGTGCGCCGCGTCCGGGTCCTCCTTGCCGAGCTGCGCATTCCCTTCGAGCGAAACACCCGCGACTGGCGCGACCCCGCGCCCGAGTTCGTCGCCGCCTCGCCCATCCAGCGGCTGCCGGTACTGGACCTCGGGCCGGGCGGGCCGGTGCGCCACCTCTTCGACTCCCGGGCCATCGCCGCGATGCTCTTCACGCTCCCCCACCCGTCCCCCGGCGGAGACCCGCCGTTCCAGGACGCCCTGCTCGAGCCGTCGCTCGGGCTGCTCGACCAGAACGTCCTCTCCGTCGCCGACGCCGCGCAGGACAGCCTGGTGAACGTGTTCCTCCTCGAGGGCGACGGCATCCGGCCCGAGCAGTCGCCCACCCTGCAACGCCAGAACGCCCGGGCCAGGGCGTGCCTGGACTGGCTGGAGCGGACGTACCGCGGAAAGCGGACGCTCGCCCCGGGGCGCCTCGCCTACGTGGACGTGGCGGTGGTGACGCTCCTGGGCTGGATCCGCTTCCGGAAGCGGCTGGACCTCGCGCCGTGGCCGGAGCTGCTGGCGCTGGAGGCCGCGCACGCGGCGAGGCCGAGCATCGCCTCGACGGAGCCGGCAGCCTAGTGCTCCACTAGGTCTCGAGGTAGTCGAGGTCCCGGTCGAACGTCTCGGGCGTCCCGAGCATCGCGAGGAAGGCCACCGCGAGGCAGGCCACGCCGATGGCCAGCGCGCTGCCGCGGATGCCCAGCGGTCCGATGAGCGCCTTGAAGCCCATTCCCATGGGGATGATGGCTCCGCGCACCAGGTTCGGCAGCGAGGTGGCAACGGTTGCCCGGAGATTGGTGCCGAACTGCTCGGCGGCGGCGGTGACGAAGAGCACCCAGTACCCGCTGGCGATCCCGAGCGGCAGGCAGAGCCAGACGTACTGGTCGGCGGTCATCCCTCGCAGGCCCAGCATCAGTCCCACCACGACCGCAAGGAGCGCGAGATCGAGAAGCATCACCTTCCGCCGGCTCCGGAGCGCCTGGCTCAGGAGCCCGCTGCCGATGTCCCCGACCACGAAGCCCACGTACATCATGAACAGCGCCTTCGGCACCGCGACCGGTCCTGACACGCCCAGCCCCTTGCCGACCTCGGGAGCAAAGCTGATCAGGATCCCCACCGCGAACCAGATCGGCAGCCCGGTCAGGAACGCTCGGAAGTAGCGCCAGACGCGGGCCCGCGAGCCGAAGAGGAGGAGCAGCTTTCCGCGCGCCACCTCGGTACGGGCCAGCGCCTTGAAGATGCCGGATTCCTGCACCGCGAGGCGCAGAATGAGAAGGGAGAGCCCCGCGACCGCGCCGACGACGTAGGCCGTCCTCCAGGGCAGGCCGGCGACGAGCGGTGCGACCAGCCCGCCGCACAGCCCCATGGAGGCGATGATCGCCGTGCCGTAACCACGGATCCGGGCGGGCATGAGCTCGGCGACCAGGGTCACTCCCGCGCCGAGCTCGCCTGCGAGCCCGAGGCCGGCGATGAAGCGGCACGCCCGGTAGGCATCGACCGACCCCACGAAGGCGTTCGCCAGGTTGGCCAGCGAGTACAGAAGGATGCTTCCGAAGAGCACCGCCCTCCGGCCGGCGCGGTCTCCATAGAGGCCGAAGAGCACGCCTCCCAGCACCAGCCCCGCGTTCTGCCAGTTGAGCAGCGACAGCCCCGTCGACAGCTGCTCCGCAGCGGGGACTCCGAGGTCCCGCAGGCTCACCACCCGCACCACCGAGTAGAGCAGGATGTCAAAGACGTCGACGAAGTAGCCGAGCGCCGCCACCGCGATCGCCAGCACCACTCCGAGCTCGACAGCGGGGCGTGCGGCTGCGCTCGGAACGGACGCGGATCCGGTCATGGGGTCCCTCCCAGGCATGGGCACCAGGGCGAAGCAATCCACCTGCGCGCAGAGCTGTCCAGGACAGGGTGTGGGGGAGGCCGCGGACCGTTACACCAGGGGGTGCGTGCGTCGGGTGCGCCCGTCCGGAGGCGGGTGTAACGGCTCCGGTGGACCGTGGCTCCTGCTCGCGGACCCATGAGCCGCCGCGACGCCTACCCCCTCGTCAATCTGTCCCCGATTCGCAAGCTCCTGGCCAGCCTCGGTCTGGTCACCGGGGCCGCACTCTTTGCGGGAGGCGTCGCGCTGTCGGTGCTCCTCACCAACTGGGCGCTCACCCTCGAGGGATTCCTCGGCTGGGGCTCGATGCTGATGAAGGTGCGGGCCTACGCCGGGCCGTGGTTCCACGCGCTCTTCGCGGTCCACGTCCTCTCCCTGGCCCTGGTGGGCGGGGTGGCCTTCCGGCTCTTCCGGCGGGTGGCGCTCGCCCGCCGAGCCCGTGCCGCGGTGACCGTGCTCCTGCTCGGGCTCGCCACGCTGGACGTCGTCTGCTGGCTGCTCCTGCCGATGCTCGGCCTGGCCCGGGCGCTCCTCGGGCCGGTGGTGCTTCTGCTCGGGCTGGGCCTGGCCTACCTGGTGGGCCGCCCGCTCCGGGACATGTGGCTCTACGAGCGATGGACCGCGCCGGAACGCGCGGCGCCCTTCCGCGTGGTCATTGTCGGCGGTGGCTTTGCCGGCCTGTACACCGCGCTGGAGCTCGACCGGCGGCTGGGCCACCACCGGTCGCTGGAGATCGTGGTCCTCGACCGGCGGAACTACTTCCTCTTCCCCCCGCTCCTCCCCTCGGTCGCCACCGGAGCCATCGAGACCCGGCAGGTGACCTACCCCTTCCGGCGCATCTTCGAGGCGACCAGCGTCGTCTTTCGCAAGGAGACGGTGGAGTCCATCGACGTCCGGGAGAAGGTGGTCCACACCCGCGCCGACGTCGACGAGCAGTCCGGGGCCTGTCACCGAGAGATCCGCTACGACGCGCTGGTCCTCGCCCCCGGAAGCGAGACCCAGACCTTTCGCACGCCCGGCGTGGCCGAGCACGCCTTCTTCATGCGCGAGCTGGGCGACGCGGTCTCGGTGAGGAACCACATCATCGACTGCTTCGAGCTCGCGGCGCAGGAGGAGTCCGCCGAGCGGCGAGCCGCGCTCCTGCGCTTCGTCGTGGTCGGCGGCGGGCCCACCGGTGTGGAGCTGATGGCAGAGATCCGCGACCTCATCGAGCACGTGCTCTTCGTGCGCTACCCCGAGGTGAACCCGGCAGAGGTCGACCTGGTGCTGGTCCAGTCCGCGCCGCAGATCCTCCCCGGGTGGCATCCCACCGTGGCGCAGCGGGCGACGGACCAGCTGCACGCCCTCGACGTGCGGGTGCTCACCGGGCGGAAGGTCCAGTCGGTCAGCGAGTTCGCCGTGGCGCTCGATGGTGGCGAGACCCTCGCCGCGCGAACCACGGTCTGGTGCGCGGGGGTGAAGCCGGCCGGCCTCCTCGGGGCAGTCGATCTCCCGAAGCACCCCTCGGGCCGCGTCCCGGTGGGCGAGGACCTGCGCGTGCCGGGACACTCCGAGGTCTTCGTCCTCGGTGACGCCTCCCTCTGCCAGCAGGAGGGCAAACCACTGCCGCCCCTCGGCCAGGTGGCCTTCCAGCACGGCACCCACACCGGAAGGAACCTCGCCCGGCTGATCCGCGGCGAGCCGCTCCAGCCGTTCCGCTACTTCAACTACGGAGCGCTGGTCTCGGTGGGCGAGCACTTCGCCGCCGTCGACCTCGTGGGGGTCAGGATGTCCGGCGCCCTGGCGTGGTTCATCTGGCGCAGCCTGTACCTCACCAAGCTGGTGGGGTTCGGGAACAAGGTCCGGGTGGTTCTCGACTGGACCCTGGATCTGCTCGTCGAGCGGAGCATCAGCCAGATCTCCGCTAGCCGGCAGGACCTCCGCGCCGCGGCCGGCGACGCTCACGTAACGCTCCGCGCCGGTGGCGACTCCTGAGGGCCATGCTCGGCGCGGTCGCCCTCCTGCTCCTCTCGGCTTCCCCGGTCCAGACGCTGCGCGTCGACGGGGAGGCGGGGAACAACACCCTGAACGGCGTGTTCGACGCACCGCTCGGGGAGCGCATCACCGCCGTTTCCTCCGCCGTGCACTGTGACATCCAGATGAGCCCGGACGGCCGTAACCTTTCCGGGCGCTGCTCCGTACCCCTGACCAGCATCACCGTGGACGCCGACCCGACCAAGACCGAGCACTTCCGGCAGTGGGCCACCAACCGCAAGGCGGACCCCGCTCGCTGCATGCTCGCGGCGCAACTGGAGGAGATCGCGGTGTCCTTGCCCCAGGCGTCCGGTGAGAGCAGCCCGTTCCAGGCCGAGGTTCCGTTCACCGTGTGCGGCCGCGCACGCGAGGACGGAGGGCGCGAGCGCGTGACCGGCACCGTGGTGCGGCTCGACGACGGCTTCTACCGGATTCGCGCCCACGTGGAGCACTTCCACCGCGAGGCCTACCGCATCGGCCCCCGGTTCACCGAGGGGTGGCTCGCCCGGGTACAGTCCCTGGCCAAGGTGGTCGCCGAGGAGGGTACGCTGGAGCTGACGCTGTTCGCCTCACCCCCAGGAACTTCCGCTCGCCCTCGCGCGAGCGGAGACAACGCGCCGTGCTCGACGCGGCCGTCCACCCGCAGTCCCCACGAAGAGAGGAAGTGTCGAACATGAACGGAAAGAACCTGAGGGGCGCCCTCATCGCCTCGGCCGTGTGCGCGATGTTCGCCACCGCCGCCCACGCGCAGCAGGACAAGAGCACGGGTCACGCCAAGGCCGGCGGCGAGGTGAAGTGTGCCGGCATCAACTCCTGCAAGGGCACCGGTGCGTGCGCGGGCGGCGGCCACGGCTGCGGCGGCCAGAACGGCTGCAAGGGCCAGGGCTGGACTGCGACCAAGACCGAGAAGGAGTGCACCGACAAGGGCGGGAAGGTCCTCACCGCCAAGAAGTAGTCGAGGTCTCACCACACCGGAGCCGGAGCGCGCTTGCCGACCGCGCGTCCCTGGCTCCGGTGTGCTTTTCTGAGCTCCAGGATCATGGTTCCCTTCCTCGGCCACGGCATCGGCCTGCGCACCAAGCACTTCCCCGACCTGCTCGAGCAGGGCCGGCGGGCCGACTGGTTCGAGGTCATCACCGAGAACTTCCTGAACGTCGGTGGGCGCCCCCGGGCGGTGCTGGAGGCCGTACGGCGGGATCGGCCGGTGGTGCTCCACGGCGTGTCCCTGTCCATCGGCTCGGTGGACCCGCTGAACGTCGAGTACCTCGATGACGTCCGGGCGCTCGCGGAGGCGGTGGAGCCGGCCTGGGTCTCGGACCACCTCTGCTGGGGCACCTTCGGGCGGCACAACGCGCACGACCTCTTGCCCATACCCTTCACCGAGGAGTCGCTGGCCCACGTGGTGAGCCGGGTTTCCGAGGTGCAGGAGCGGCTCGGGCGGCGCATCGTGCTGGAGAATGTCTCCAGCTATCTCACCTACGCCGCCTCCAGCATCCCCGAATGGGACTTCCTGGCCGAGGTGGCGCGGCGCGCGGACTGCCTGCTCCTGCTGGACGTGAACAACGTGTACGTGAGCGCGACCAACCACGGATTCGACGCGGCGGAGTACCTCCGCGGCATCCCGGTGGAGCGGGTGGCGCAGTTCCATCTGGCGGGTCACCAGGACCTCGGGACGCACCTGCTGGACACGCACGACGCGCCGGTGCCCGACCCGGTCTGGGCGCTCTACCGGGACGCGGTCCGCCGCTTCGGGCGAGTGAGCACGCTCGTCGAGTGGGACGACCACATCCCGCCGCTCGACGAGGTGCTGGCCCAGGCGGAGAAGGCGCGGGCCTTCGAGAGGTCGGTGCTCGGCGAGGCCGCGGCGTGACTCTCGCCGAGCTCCAGGCGCTCCTCCACGGGCGCATCACCGGGATGGTGGCGGAGCGCGAGGACGAGGTCCGCGAGCAGGTGGTGGCGCGTCCCCCCCTCGATGCGCTGGCGCGGGTCGAGATCTATGCCGGGATGTACCTCCACCGACTGGTGGACGCGATCGCCGAGGACGTCCCGCACACCTCGCGGGTGCTCGGGCACGAGGCGTTCGTCGAGCTGGTGCGCGCGTACCTCCACGAGCATCCCAGCCGCTCGCCGGACATCTCGCAGGCCGGCCGGCACTTCGGGACGTGGCTCCGGACGTACAGCGGCATCCGCCCGGACCTGCCGGACCTGGTGATCCTCGAGCGCGCGCGCTCCGAGGTCCGCACCGCCCTCGATGCGCCGGTGGCCGGGGCCGAGGAGCTTCAGTCGCTCAACCCCGGCGCCCTTCCGGGAGCCCGGTTTCATTTCTCTCCCGCGCTCCGGGTGCTCCGGCTCCAGCACGACGTCCGGAGGCTCTGGGACGTCCTGGAGGAGGACGCCGGCGATGTGCCGGACCCGGTGCCGGTGCACACGACGGTCGTGGTGTGGCGGCAGGAGTTCAAGGTGTTCCACACCGGCCTGTCGGAGCCCGAATCGCGTGCGCTGATGGTCGCCCGCGAGGGCGGGAGTCTGGAGGAGGTCTGCGCCACCTTCGCCGGAGAGCCGGACCCGGCGCACGCAGCGTTCAAGACGGTGCTCAGCTGGTTCGCCGATGGGTGGGTGGCGGCGGTCACGTCTCAGCGCGCCTGAGAACCAAAGCTCGCATACTCCGCAGAGGAGCTCGTCATCGGACGAGTCTCACTCCGGGGATGCTGGGGCCTGCATCACCTCTCGGACGGCCCGCATCTGGCGGAGGTAGCGCCGGCAGTACCTGCAGGCGAGCCGGTGAAGTTGAAACCACAGTCTCGCCAGGGGGCGACTCGCTCCCTCCTCCATCTCGGTGACCTGCTCGACGAACTCCACGCAGCGGAGCATCAGGCAGCCTCCCGGTAGAACCGCTCGCACTCGGCGCGCACGCGGCTCCGGGCGCGGTGGAGGAGCACTCGCTGGTGGACGGCGGTCACCCCGAGGATCTCGCATGCGTCCTCGGCCCTGAAGCCCTGCACATCGCGCAGCGTGATGACGACGCGCTGCCGGACGGGGAGCATCGCGACGGTCCGCTCGATGCAGTCCATCACCTCTCGGCGGACGGCGAGCGCCTCGGGGGTTTCCTCGGCCCACCGCGCCGGCGGCTCTCGCCAGTGGCCGTACTCGTCGAAGCGATCCGGATCGACCACCGGCTCGTCGGGCACCGACGCGCGCTCGTCGTGGCGAATCCGGGCGAGCGCCACGTGCACGCAGACCCGGTGCACCCAGGTCCGGAGGCTCGAGCGTCCCTCGAAGGTCTCGAGAGACCTCAGCACCGAGGTCCATGTCTCCTGGACCACTTCCTCGGCAGTGGAGGCATTCCCGGTGATGGCCTGCGCAACGCGGAGCAGCCCGCCCCGCCAGCGTTGCACCAGGGCCACGAACATCGCCTCGTCCCCGGCCAGGAGCCGTTCGATCAGATCCGGTGGGTTCTCCGCTACAGATCGCCGTGAACTGGAGCTCGAGCGCACGCACGGAGTACTCGCCCCCGCGGGCGGCGGTTACCGGGCGTCGACGAGCGCGCATGGCGGCCAGCAGGATGCCGCTGTAACCAGAGCCCGCTCAGGCGCGTAGGGCGCCGCCGAGCAGGCGCGGCGGGACTGCCACAGCGGAGACCAGCTGGGTTCGTCGTGAGGATCGCGCCGCGAGGGCAAGCAAGGAGCGATCAACCCGGCCGGTTTCCGCTGTCAGGGCGCGATCTCCACGGTCCGCCCCTTTAGTGGCTGCACCGGTCGCGCGTTCTGCGGATACTTCGCCCGGAAGCCGGCGATCTCCGGCTTCGAGGCCGCGTCCTCGCCGAGCATCACGATCCACTGCACCTCCTCGCTGCAGGGAGGCGTGGTGAGCGAGCCCGCGTAGGCGAAGTGCCGGGTCGACTTCGGGAGCAACGCCGGCAGGTCCACCTCCACTGTCCGCTTCTCGCCGGGGGCGGGCAATGCCGTGAGCACCGGCGCGAAGGCGGAGGTTGCTGACCCCGGCTTCAGGAGGATTCCCACCACCGCCAGCTTGCCGTCCGCCGAGCGATGGACGAAGTGGGCCTCCATCGGCGCGCGCTTGCCGTCGACGCTGTGCTCGGACGGGCTGTGAAAGTGCACCTGCTGCAGCTCGTACCTGGTGCCACCGTAGGAGATGAAGCTTCCGGGAGGCAGGTTCACCTGCTCGCTGTGCCCGGTGTCCACGAGCTCGCCCGTGACCTTGTTCCAGGAGAGCTCGAGCGGCTGCGCCGGGGACTGCGCCTTCGCCTGCTTCGTCGAGAGAGCCACGGGGCTCTGGTGTACCCCCGTGGTGCAGGTCGGCGAGACCTCTCCCCACCTCGGCGGGGTGATGCCGTGGGTGTAGCCCCAGTGCTTCTCTCCCTCGGGCTTCTTTTGTTCGGCGGCCCGAGCCCACGTCGCCACGGCGAGCAGAGCCATCACGCACGTCCGTGTCATCCGCATCGGTGGGCCTCCCTTCGGCTCGACGAGTCCGCCGAGGAGATGTCCGCTCCCAGGTGCGAGGCAATGCGGCCAAGGAACTACGCCGTGGGCACCGGCCCGGGAATGGAACCGGATTGCGTCTCCCGACGGAGGTCACTTGTGGATCGACACGCTCACCGGACCGGACCGCCGCACCACGTCGATCCCCGCGGCACCGTCCGCGTAGCGATGCACCCGGAGGTCGACGCGCGCCGGACCCACCGGAAGGTCCTCGATCTGGAGCACGTCGAGGAAGTCGGGAAGCATCGGATTGCTGAAGGTGACCTGGCCGCGTAACCCGTCAACGTCGAGACCCAGCACCGCTCGAAGCATCATCAGCACCGACCCCGAGGCCCATGCCTGCGGTGAGCACGCGACGGGGTAGAGCGTGGGACCGGCCCCGGGCCGCTTGGGGAAGCCGCAGTACAGCTCGGGCATGCGCCGGAGCTCGAAGGACAGGCTGGCGAGGAAGAACTGCTCCAGGATCGACAGCGCCGCCGTCTTGAGCCCGTAGTGACCGAATCCCAGCGCGGCGAGGGCGTTGTCGTGCGGCCAGACCGAACCGTCGTGGTACGACATCGGGTTGTAGCGCGCCTCGCCCATCGCCACGGTGCGGATTCCCCAGCCGGAGAAGAAGGCTTCGCCGGTCAACGTGGTCGCCACGCGCTGCGCCCGCTCGACGGTGACCAGCCCCATCGCCAGACAGTGGCCGGGGTTCGAGGCACGGACCCGGCAGGGCCGCTTCGCCCCGTCGAGCGCGAGCGCGTAGGTCGAAAGATCCTCGCACCAGAACGTGTCCTCGAAGCGCTGCCGCAGCTCGTCGGCCAGGGCCGCCTGGCGCCGCGCGAGCTCCTCGTGACCGAGCGCGCGCGCCATTCGTGCCATCGCCCTCCGCGCTGCGAACACGTAGGCCTGCACCTCGCACAGCGCGATGGGCCCCTCGGCGAGCCGGCCGTCGGCGTGGAAGACCGCGTCGAAGGAATCCTTCCACCCCTGGTTGGCGAGGCCGCCGGCCGCCCGGCGCGCGTACTCCACGAAGCCGTCGCCGTCCCGATCGCCGTGCTTCTCGATCCACTCCAGTGCCGCCTGGAAGTGGGGCCAGAGCTCCCGGATGAGCTCCAGATCTCCGGTCGCGCGCAGGTACTCGCCGGCGAGCACGAGGAACAGGGGCGTGGTGTCCACCGCCCCGTAGTACCGGCCGAACGGCACCTCCCGGAGCGCAGCCATCTCGCCGTGGCGCAGCTCGTGGATGATCTTCCCCGGCTCGGCGTCCTGCTCCTCCGAGGGATGAGTGGCCTGGGTGGCGGAGAGGAAGCGCAGGACCCCGGCCGCCACCTCCGGGTGGATCCACAACATCTGGAGCGCGGTGATGATCCCGTCGCGGCCGAAGGGCGTGCTGTACCAGGGCACGCCCGCGTAGGGGTACAGGCCCCGCGGCGTCCGGGTGAGGAGCATTCGCAGGTCGGCCTGCGAGCGGTGGAGCCAGCCGTCGAAGAGGCCGCTCGACGAGCTGACCCGCGCTTCCTGCGCGCGCAGCGCCTCCTGCTCGGCGTCTCTCCGGAGGGCCGCGTCGACGAAGGACGGCACCCGCTCCTCGTCCTGTCCTGCGGTGCAGCTCACCTCGAGCAACAGCTCGCGTTCCTCCCCCGGCCCGAGCGCGAGACCGAAGCGAACCTCCTTCGCCGTCACCTGGGACGGAGGGGGACGACATCGAAGGCGCGTCCGGCGGAGGACTCCATCGAGGCCCCGGTAGGCGATTCCGATGCCGTCCTGGTGCTCCTCCGGGGTCTCCTGCCTCCCGCGGCGGCTGCGTGGCGTGCCCCGGACCTCGAACACGTCCACGAAGTCGGCCTCCAGCCGGATGCGCAGCTCGAAGGAGATCTCGCCCACCGAGTGGTTGAGGATCCGGAGCCGCTGGTGGCAGACGCCGTTCTCGAGCACGCAGCCCCGGAAGAAATGGATCGTCCCGTGCGGGATCGGCGGGTGGCCCTCTCGCACGAGATCGGGATTGGTCAGGTCCACTGCGAGCAAAGCATTGTCGCGGACCACGCTCGAGCTGAGGGTCATCGGCCGCTGTCCGTCGATCCGGAGGTCGAGGCGGGACACGTAGCGCGTTCCCCGGTGGTAGACCCCCTGCTCGTTCCGGGCCTCGGAGGAGATCGCGCCGGCTCGGTCGAACACCGCGAAGGTGTCCTGGTGCATGAGCACCCGGCCCAGCTCGTCGTGTCTCTCCGTGACCCGGGTCTCAGCCATTCGAGGCGGCTCCCGCACTCCAGCCAGACTCGGCGACTCGCCAGGGGGCATCCATCACCCGCTCGTAGACCCGGACGTAGTCCCGCGCCATCCGCCGCGCCGAGAATCGGCGCTCGAATTCCTCCCGGCATCTGCGCCGGTCGAGCCGGACCACGTCGGGAAGGGCCGCCACCGCCTCGTCCACCGTGTCCACGATCGCTCCGGTCACACCCGGGCGGATGATCTCCTCGACCGAGCCGCCGCGAAAGGCGAGCACCGGGGTGCCACAGGCCATCGCCTCGAGCATCACCAGCCCGAACGGTTCCGGCCAGTCGATGGGGAAGAGCACGGCGAGAGCGTCTGCGAGGAGGTCTCCCTTCTCCCGGTCTCCGATCTCGCCCAGGTACTTCACTCCTGGGCGGTCGAGAAGCGGCTCGATCTCGCGTTCGAAGTACGCCCGGTCGGCGGGGTCTACCTTCGCCCCGATGTGGAGCGGGAGCCCCGCGCGGCGGGCAATCTCCAGCGCCCGGTCGAGGCGCTTCTCGGGCGAGATGCGACCCACGAAGGCCAGGTAGCCGCCGGCCCCGCTCCCCGGCCAGTACAGGCTTGGCGGCAGCCCGTGGTGGACGGTCCCCACCCATCGCGCCTGCGGGAGCGGCGCCCGCTGCGCCTCGGAGATGGAGACCACCGCCGCGCCGGAGAAAACCCGGTGCAGCCTCGGCAGACCGGGAAGGTCGAGGCGGCCGTGCGCCGTGGTCACCACCGGAATGTCACAGTGACGGAGCAGCGGGTAATGCAGGTGGTCGGTGTGGAAGTGAAGGACGTCGAAATCCTCGGCGCGCTGGAACACCTGCTCCAGCTGGATCAGGGCATGCACGAGCCAGTGCGGGTCTCCCCGCAGCGGCCGGGCGAGGGTGGGGACCAGCTCGGCGGATGTTTGCGAATCCCCGGTGGCGAAGAGCGTGACCCGGTGGCCTTGCCGGACCAGCTCCTCCGTCAGGTACGAGACCACGCGTTCCGTTCCGCCATACCGCCGGGGCGGAACGCTCTCGAACAACGGGGCCACCTGCGCGATCCGCACACGTCCTCCTCTCGATCGTGGAATGAGCGACAGGAAGTTATGTCGCGGAGTCGGGTGTGGCAGCCCGAGCTTGCCCCGCGGTCCAGGGTCGAGCCGCCTGCGTGCTCGGGGAGCGAGGAGACCCCGGGTCGGTGTCAGCGCGCCGCGGGGAGCGCCGACCGCTCGAGCTGCTCCGCCGGCGCGTGACCGCAGAAGATGCAGCGTTGCGAGACCGGATGGTGGAGCTTCGGGCAGGCGGGGCGAGGCCGTGCCCGGGCCGCGAGCGTCGCCCCGAGGCTCATCCCCAGCAGCGGTCCGGCCACGTAGATCCAGAACCCATCCCACTGTCCGGCGCCCCAGGCCGACCCGAACGACCGCGCGGGGTTCATGCTCATCCCGGAGATGGGGGCCTCCACGGTGATGTACGTCGCCACCAGGAGGCCCACGACCAGGCCCGTGAAGCGTGCGAGCCGGGATCCACCGAGCATCACCACGACCGCCATGAGGATGGCGGAGATGACGATCTCCCCGACGAGCGCGACGAGCGACCCCCACTGACCTGGCCGGGTGACGACGAAGGACACCGAGGTGTGCGCCAGGCGAGAACCGAGCAGCGCCGAGGCGAGCGCCACGCCGACCACCGCGCCCACGAGCTGGGCGCCCACGTAGCCGGCGACATCGGCCCCGCGGATCCTCCCCAGCCGCCAGAAGGTCAGCGTCGTCGCCGGGTTGATGTGCGCCCCCGATCGGCCCCCCCACGGCGAGTAGATGATGGCGACGGCCGTCGCGCCCATCGCCAGGCCCATCAGGACCCGCCGGAGGAAGGGATCACCGACGGCCCGGTGCACCGGCGAGTCCGGGTGCTCGAGCAGCACGCCAAAGCAGCATGCCGAGACCATGAAGGCCCCGAGCAGCGCGGCCTCGATGGCGTATTCCGGCAGGTGCTCGAGGAAGCGGCGCACGGCTCAGCCGTCCCCGAGGCGCACCAGGACCCGCAGGACCTCGGCCACGCTCCACGCCTGCGCCGGCGCGCCCACCGGGCGAAACGGCGGCTCCGGCTCGAAGCATTCAGGCAGCTGACCGAGGCATCCGGTCTCCAGGCGCGCGGCGAGCGAGCCGATGGCCGTGCGCGCCCGGGGCCGGGTCTCCGCCCAACAACCCCGGACCGCGAACAGGGCGTCCACGTACGGGCCCACCAGCCAGGGCCACACCAGCCCCTGGTGGTACGCCGAGTCCCGCTCGGCGGGCCCGCCGCGGTACGTCGGCCGGTAGCCGGGATCGCTCCGGGCGAGGGTCCGCAGCCCCACCGGGGTCACCAGTGCCGCCTCCACCGCCTCCAGCACCATCGCCCGCCGGCGGCCGTCGAGGAGGGGGAAAGGCAGGCCCACCGCGAAGAGCTGGTTCGGGCGGAGGCGTGGATCCGGCCCCTCGGGCAGGATGACGTCGAAGCAGCACCTCCGTGCGTCGTTCCAGAACGCACGGTCGAAGGCGCCGGCGACCAGGTCCGCGTCGCGGCCGAAGGAGCGCGCGCGCGGGCCGTCGCCGACCTGCCGCGCCCACCGCTCGGACAGCCGGAGCGCGTTGTACCAGAGCGCGTTCACCTCCACCGGCTTGCCGTGCCGGGGAGTGACCGGCGCGCCGTCGACGCGCGCGTCCATCCAGGTCAGGTTGCTTCCCGGCCCACCGGCGACCAGCAGCCCATCGCGCGGGTCCACGTGGATGCCGTGGTGCGTTCCGCGCAGGTGCGCGTCCACGATGCCGCACGCCGCGGGGTAGAACACGTCGCGGATGAACGCGGGAGAGCCGCCGGCCTGCTCCCAGGCGTGGACCGCCTGGAACATGAAGAGCGTCGCGTCCACCGTGTTGTACTCGGCCGGCCCCGCCGCGTCGGGGAAGCGGTTCGGGACCAGCCCGCCGTCGAGGTGGGCGAGAAAGCCCTCCAGCACCTCCCGCGCGAGCTCGAGCCGGCCACGGGCCACGAGGAGCCCGGGCAGGGAGATCATCGTGTCCCGCCCCCAGTCGGTGAACCAAGGGTATCCGGCGATGACGGTCGCCGAGCGGTCCGCGCGCCGCACGAGGTAGGCGTCGGCCGCGCGCTCCAGCCGGGCACGTCCCTCGCCGAGGTCGTCCCCGCGGCTGCCTTGCCGCCCTGGAGTCGGCGGCCGCACGCGCGGCTCGGCACGGCCGAAGAGCGCGCCGAGGGCATCGAGGTCGAGCGTGGAGGCGGCCTCGACCGTCGCCACGACGATCTGCGGGTGGCCGGGCGCGACCTCCAGCTCGAAGCTGCCCGGGAGCAGGAGGTCCTCGCGAAAGTCTAGTCCGCGGTCCAGCTCCTCGAGGTACTCGACGTTCTCGTGCCACGCCGGCGCGCCGGAGAACGGCCCGCCCCGGTGAGCGATGCGCAACGAGGGAAGGCCCCCGTACGGCTGGAAGCGCACCACCCTCCCCTGCGCCCCGGTCTGCTCCTCGAAGCCGGTCCAGGCGTCGGGACTACGGCGGGTGAGCGCGTGGTAGTCGCGGAAGGCGAGCAGGGGCTCGATCCGGAGCCGCGCCGGCGCCGAGCTTGCGTACCGGACGACCACCGTCTGGGCTCCCGGGACGAGCCGCACCCGTCGTTCGATCTCGGCCCCACCGACCGACCAGGTCCACGCCGGCCCGTCGTCGAGCGAGAAGCGCACCAGGCGGGTGTACCCGTCCGGGTAGAGCGTGTTGGGGTACTGGTTGACCGAGAGCGGCACCGCTCCCCCTGGTGTGAGCGCGGACTCCTCGAGCCGGGCGAGCGTCACCACCCGGGCCACCGGCGGATGGAGGCTGGCCACCAGCAGCCCGTGGTAGCGCCGGGTGTTCGATCCGGCGACGGTGCCCATCGCGAAGCCGCCGGTGCCGTTGGTGAGCAGCCACTCCAGGCGCGAGGCGCGCGGGTAGAGCGTGCACACCTCCCGGGGCAGCTCGATGGGCGCCGGCGTGCGGACGGCGGACACCGGGGCTCCCGGGGCGGTGGCGGGCGCGGCGCTGGTCACCCGCGTGCTCACGAAGGACAGACCTCGAGGAAGGCCTTGATGACCCCCTTCTTGCCGTTCAGCGCCTCGAAGAGCATCGGCCAGTTCTCGAGCCCGCGCACGGGATGAGTGAGGAGCTGCTCGAGCCACCCGGGGTAGGCGGCCTCGGACTGGACCAGATCGCGCACCCCCTGCTCGAAGTCCCCCCGCCCGGCGTTCACGGTTCCCAGCATCAGCTTGTTGCCGAGAACGAAGGACTGGTTGATCGCGTCCGACGGCACGTCGACCTTCCGCTCGCCGCCGGTGATGCTGGAGAGGACCAGCACCCCGTTCTTTGCCAGCGCTCGCATGCCGTCAAACACCAGCGGACTGAACCCGGAGCACTCGAACACGAGGTCGTAGCCACCCTCCGCCTCGGCCGCCTGCACCACGTTGCGGTCCTGCCCGCAGACGTACCGGGCGCCGGTCGCCTCCACCAGGGTCGCGTTCGTGTTGGGGCGTGGGCTGAGGGCGAAGGTGTCCACCGCCAGGCCGCGGAGCCGGAGGACCAGCGTCGCCATGAGGCCGATGGTGCCCGCTCCCAGCACCGCGGCCCGTCGCGGCCGCCAGACCCGGAGGCGCCGCTGGGCCTCGAAGGCCTGACCGATACCCTTCTCCACCACCGTCATCGGCTCGAGCAGCACGCCGACCTTCGACAGGGTGGAGGGCAGCTTCACGATCCAGTCGGCGCTGTCCACGTACTCCTCGGTGAGGAAGCCGTGAAGGCGACTGATGCCGCGCTCGAAGTAGGCATCGTCGGTGGTGAAGTCCTGCATCCCTATCGCGTCGTAGACGCTGGTCCCGGGTCGGCGGACCATCGCCACCGCCAGATCTCCGGGCTGGAGCTCGGTGACGTTCGGGCCGACCTCCACCACCCGACCGAGGCTCTCGTGGCCGAGGACCAGGAAGGGTGAGCCGGCGGGAGCCTCGCCGTAATCCGCGTCGTTGATCTCCCGGTCGGTGCCGTCGACGCCGACCCGGAGAACCTCCACCCGGACCCCTCGGCCGCCGGGGACGTCGGAGATCTTCGGGCGGGAAAGCTCGGCGAGGTGGGCGCTGCCCGCCTTGCCAGGGAACACCGCGACGGCCTTCATGACGCTCTCCTCTTCGGTTCTGCCGCCGGGGACTCCTCGACAGGCATCTCGTGGCTTTGTTGCAAGAGTTTGGCGACCAGGCCGGTCCAGCCGGTTTGGTGCGACGCCCCGACTCCGGAGCCGTCGTCGCCGTGGAAGTACTCGTGGAAGGGGATGAGGTCCCGGAAATGCGGGTCGCCGTTCAGCCTGGGGTGGCCTCCGAACACCGGGCGCCGGCCGCTGCCGTCGCGGAGGAAGATGCGCGAGAGCCGTCGCGAGATGTCCGCGGCGACTTCCGCCAGCGTTGCCTGCCTTCCCGAGCGGGCCGGGTACTCCACGGTGAAGGAGTCCCCCAGGTAGTGGTGGAATTTCTGGAGCGACTCGACCAGGAGGTAGTTGACCGGGAACCAGATCGGCCCACGCCAGTTGCTGTTGCCGCCGAAGAGGCCGGTGCTGCTCTCCGCCGGCTCGTAGCGCACGCCGTTGCTCGTCCCGTTCAGGTCGAGCGTGTACGGCCGGTCCAGGTGTTCGCGGCTCACGCTCCGGATGCCGTAGGGGCTGAGGAACGCGTCCTCGTCGAGCATCCGCTGCAGCATGCGGCGGAGCCGATCGGGGTTGACGATGCTGAACAGTCGCCGGCCCGCCTTTCCCGGCGTCCGCATGCAGGCCACGCCGGCGGTGAGGTCCGGGCGGTGGTCGATGAACCACTCCAGGCGCCGGGCAAAGGCAGGCACCTTCGCCAGCTGCCCAGGATCCAGCGTCTCCACTGCGTAGAGCGGGATGAGGCCCACCATGCTCCGCATCCGGAGCGGGATGCGCCGGCCGTCCGGCAAGTGGAGCACGTCGTGGTAGAAGCCGTCCTCCTCGTCCCAGAGCCCGAGCGTGTTCATCGCGTGGGCGATGTTGACGAAGTGCTCCCAGAACTTGCTCGCCACGTCCTCGTAAGTCTCGTCCGCGCAGGCGAGCTCCATCGAGATGCGGAGCATGTTCAGGCAGTACATCGCCATCCAGCTGGTGCCGTCGGACTGCTCGATGTGCCCGCCGGTGGGCAGCGGCGCGCTCCGGTCGAACACGCCGATGTTGTCCAGCCCCAGGAAGCCGCCCTGGAACACGTTGCGGCCCTCGGCGTCCTTCCGGTTCACCCACCAGGTGAAGTTCAGCATCAGCTTGTGGAAGACCCTGCGGAGGAAGGCCAGGTCTCCAGCGCCTCGGCGCTTCTTCTCGATCTGGTAGACGCGCAGCGCGGCCCAGGCGAACACCGGCGGGTTCACGTCACCAAACGCCCACTCGTAGGCGGGGATCTGCCCGTTGGGGTGCATGTACCACTCGCGGAGCATGAGAATCAGCTGCTCCTTTGCGAAGTCGGAGTCGACCAGCGCGAGCGGGATGCAGTGGAAGGCGAGGTCCCAGGCCGCGTACCAGGGGTACTCCCACTTGTCCGGCATGCTCAGCACGTCGGCGTTGTGGAGGTGCCCCCAGTCGCTGTTGCGCCCGCCCTTGCGCGAGTCGGGCGGCGGCGGGTGGCCCGCGTCGCCCTCGAGCCAGTCGCGGACCACGTAGTGGTAGAACTGCTTGCTCCAGAGCATCCCCCCCAGGGCTTGGCGCATGACGTTGCGCCCGTCGTCGCTGAGCTCGGCGGGGATGACCTTCGCGTAGAACGCGTCTGCCTCCGCCCTGCGCGCGGCGAACACCGCATCGAAGTCGTCGCCGACTCCTGAACCTCCCGGGGTGTGGAGTTCACCGCGGTTGAGCCGGAGCCGGATGGTCCGTGTCGCGCCGGCGGGCAGGGTGAGCTGGATCCAGGCCGCCGACTTGGTGCCGACCTGAGCGGGGTTCACCGCCTCGGTGCGCCCCTCGATGACCCGGGCATGGAAGGCGTCCTTCACGTAGGGCGAGGCGTTCGGCGCGCCCCAGAGCCGCAGGGAGTTGGTCTCGTTCTCGGTGAAGAGCCACTCGGCGTCGGCATCGGTCCGCAGGGTGAAGCTGCCCTGGACGGGGTGCTCGGTTCGGACGCCAACCGCGCGGCCGCTGGCGTCGGGGAGCGCCTCCAGCCGCGGCTTCGGCTCACCACGCCCCCACGACCAGACGTTCCGGAACCAGAGTGTCGGGAGGAGGTGCAGGTGCGCCTGGTCCGGGCCCCGGTTGCTCACCGAGAGGTGGACGAGGATGTCCTCCGCGTCGGCCTTGGCGTAGTCGACCTGGACGTCGAAGTACCGGTTCTCGTCGAGGGCGCCGGTGTCGAGCAGCTCGACCTCGCGGTTGTCCCGGCCCGTCTCGCGGTTCCGCCGGAGCAGCTCCTCGTAGGGGTAGGCGCGCTGCGGATACTTGTAGAGCATCCGCATGAACGAGTGGGTCGGCGTGCTGTCCAGGTACCAGTAGAGCTCTTTGCAGTCCTCGCCGTGGTTCCCTTCCTGCCCGGTGAGGCCGAAGAGGCGCTCCTTCAGGATCGGATCCACGCCGTTCCAGAGCGCCAGCGCGAAGCAGAGGGTCTGGTGCCGGTCGGAGATCCCGGCGATGCCGTCCTCGTTCCAGCGGTAGGCGCGCGAGCGCGCGTGATCGTGCGGGAGATCGTCCCAGGCGGTTCCTCCCGGGCTGTAGTCCTCGCGCACGGTGCCCCAGGCCCGCTCGCTGAGGTACGGACCCCAGCGCTTCCAGTGCTTCTCCCTGCGCCGGGACTCGTCGAGACGGCGCTCCTCGGCATCGATGGGTGTGGTGCGAAGCTTGCTGATGATGCGGCTCATGGAGTCTCCAGCTGGAGGACGTGCCCGTCCGGGTCGCGTACCCGGAGCGGAAGGAGGGTGGAGGAAGGAGCGGCCGCGCCGGGGAGCGTGACGAAGGACGCACGGGCGGTGCGCAGCGCGGACACGAGCGTCGGCGCCTCGGACGACCGAATCCGGACGTGCCAGTGGAAGACGTCGCTCCCGCGCGCGTCGAGGGGGTACGGGCGTCCATCGCGCGGCGCGAGGTACTCGAGGAGTTCGACCCCCGGGCCTTTCGGCGCCCGGACCTGGGTGATGCGCAGCCGGGCTCCGAAGACGCCGTTGAGGCGCTCCTGCTCCGGACCGTGATTCTCGGAGTGGCCGGCCTCGGGCATGCCCAGCCGATCGCGGTAGAAGGCGAGCGAGGCTTCGGTGTCGTTCACCACCACCGCGGTGTGGTCGATGCCCAGGGTGAGTGGGACGTTCTTCCCGGAGCGGTGCCAGCGCTCGGCGCCCTTCCCGGGCGGGAACCAGATGATCTCCAGCACGTGGCGGTCCGGGTCCCGGAAGTAGAAGGCCTTGATGCCGCCTGCGGACGGGTTCCAGGCGGGAAGCTCCTGAGGGCCGGACGAGGCGTGCTCCACGCGGGCCTCTCGCAGCCGCGCGTAGGCGCGGTCCATGTCGGAGACGACGATCGCCACGTGCTGAAAGTCGCGGTCGTTGCTGCGGGAATCGGAGGGCACCGGGCGCCCCTTCTGGGCGAGGTACTCGGTCAGCTCGAGGCACTCGCTACCGAGGACGAGGCGAGCGGTGCGGGTGCGGGCGGCGAACACCCCGGTGCGGCGCTCCAGCTCCGGGCCGGCCTCCTCGCGCTCACCGTCGGCACGGAAGCCAAGGACCCGGACGTAGAAGTCGCGGGCACGATCGAGGTCCGAGACCGTGTTGCCGATGCAGCCGATCTCCTCGACGCGCGCGGCCCACGCCGGAGTGGCACGCGCGAGAACGATGAAGGCGAGCACCGCGATCCACCGCCCGAGGCCCGCGGCCCGCACATGGCCGAAGGTGTCTGACACCTGGTCGCGGGCACTGTCGAAGGTGTCTGACACCTCGTCACTCCCGCCGGAGGTGTCTGGTCGCTCGGCGCGGGTCTCGCCGCGCTTGGGCTGCGTGCTGAGTGCGGAACGGGGGGTGGGGGGCATGCGGCGCTCTCCTCGCCGCTCCCGGGGTGTCAGCCCGCAGGCGGGCCGTTACACGACCGCGACCGGCTCGGCCGAGAGGGCGCACCGCCCGGCGATCCACGCCGCCTGCCACTGCCGCTCGCGTGCGAACGCGTCCGGATCCCCAGTCGCCACCGAGACCGCGTCCGCGGCGTGGAGCGCCGCCGCGGCGCCTTCGCCTTGCGCCGCCCGGAGGGCACACGCGGCGAAGTACCCGACCGCGTTCGACGACGGCGTCCGGGCATCCGTCGCCATGCCCTGGGCGGTCCGGTAGAGCTCGAGCATGCTCCGGGTTCGCCGGAGCGCGTCGCCCTCCCCCTGTCGATCCTCGCGGAGGAACGCATGGACGGCACGGTCCCGCGCCCGCTCGGCGCAGGCCATGCCGTAGGCGCGGAGCACCGCCTCGTCCCAGGCCAGGACCCTCCGGAGGAGCCTTCCGCGCGCAGCGGCCACCTGCGTTGGAAGCATGCGAACGGGCCCGGCCAGCTCCACCTCCCAGAGCTCCGGACGGATCCACCAGGGAAGATCTTCCAGCCGGCAGGCGAAGACGCCGCCGGCGGGCTCGACCCAGGCACCGGGCCCACTCGTGCTCGGTGCAGACCAGACGTGTCCACCGAACGGAGCGATGCGGCCGGGATCGAGGAACTTCCAGGCGCGCATCGGCTGCTCAGCTCCCGTGTCGCCAGTGGCGGAAGGCATCGAGCAAGTTCTCCTTCACCCGCTCCGGCAGATCCTCCTCGGCCAGCTTGCGCGTGACGCCGATCGTGGCGCGGAACTGCCGGAGGTACTCCGTGCAGCCCGGGCACCATACCAGGTGCTGCTCGACCCGCGTCCGGGTGGACTCGTCGAGCGCTCCGTCCAGGAAATCGGTGAGGAGCTCCACCAGCTGCTTGCAGGCGAGCTCCTGTGGCCGGGCGACGCTCATGGCGCGACCTCCGCGGCCCATCCCGCCAGCGACTGCCGGACCTTGGTCCGGGCGCGGTGGAGGAGAACCCTCTGATTTGCCTCGCTGATCCCCAACGCCTCGCACACCTCCACCGAGTCCCAGTCCTCGATGTCTCTCAGGGTGATCACTTGCCGCTGGTTTGGCGGGAGCTTCTCGATCTCCGCCCTGATGCGGACCAGCGCCTCGGCGTCGGCGAGCCGCTCATCGGCCCAGCGTTCGGGCCCCTGCGCCCAGTGGCCGGGCCAGCGCGGATCGTCCGGGGGCCGGAAGGTCTCGATGGGCCGTCGTTCTCCCCCCTCGTCCTCCGACTCCAGGGCGGAGAAGGGAACCGAGCGCGCCTCGCGGCCACCCCGCAGCTTCGCGCAGTTGACCAGGATGCGGAACATCCAGGCCCGGAGCGGGCAGCGGCCCTCGAACCTGTCGAGCCCCTGGAGGATGCCGATCCATGCTTCCTGGACGACCTCCTCGGCGACGGCTTCCGAAGCCACGTAGCCCATCGCCACGCGCACCATCGCCCGGTGGTTCTTCTCCACCAGAGCGAGGAAGGTGGGCTCGTCACCGGAGCGGAGCCGATCGACGAGGTCGCGGTCCTCGGGCGAGAGAGTCGAGATCGAGCCGCCCGGCGGCCCCTCCGGCTCCCCGAACGAACCTCCGGATGACACCGCCGCCGGCATATCAGGGAGGGGTACGGGGGAGGAGCCCGGGCGTTACAGCGCCTCCACGCGGAGTGACAGCCCGGTCACCCGCGGGGGGGGGCCTCCTCGGTCGTCCGCGGAGTCCTGCGGAGGTCGCCGATGACGAGGCGGTACGAGGTGTCTGGCACCTCTGCCGGGGCACCTCGGCCGGGTGACTGCGCCGGTCGGGGCGCCGGTAACGAGGTGTCTGGCACTTCCGGCCGCACTTCTGGCCGGGCACTTCCGGGCCGACTTCCGGCCGGCTTACCTGTCGGACTCGAACTCCGCGGTCGTGCGCGGCGCAGCCGGGAGATCCCGGTCGAGCGACTCGCGGTAGCGGACGCACCCCCGGAGGAACTGCGGCCATTCCGGGACAGTGGGGAGCGGATCCGAGCGCTCGGGCAAGAGTCCCCAGAGCTGCGGATGGTGCCAGCACAGCGCGTGCGTGGTGGAGTCCCGGTGTGCCCAGATTCCGGCACGCAGGCGCTTCACCGCGGCGACGAGCTGCTCCGGGGTCATCGACTGGAGGTCCTCGTCCATGGCTCTGGGTTCATTCCAGGCCCCACAAATCGCCAGGGGTTGGTGATTGGACTGTCGACTCCTGGGGAATTGCTCAATTGCCGGTCGGGGTGGTCCCGGTTCCCGCGGTCGCGACGCCGGGGCGGTCGTTCCGGACGACGGTGCCGCCCTTCATCACGAAGAAGAGCCGCTCCATGACCGCGATGTCGCGTGACGGATCGCCGGGCACCGCGACCACGTCCGCCAGCTTTCCGACCTCGAGCGTCCCCCGGTCGGAGACGCCGAGAAGCGCGGCGTCCACCGACGTCGCGGAGCGGATCGCCGCCAGCGGCTTCATCCCCGCCCGGACGAAGACGGCGAACTGGTTGAGCTGCGTCCCGTGGGGACAGACTGCCGCGTCGCTGCCGAAGGCGATGCGGACGTTCTTCGCCACCGCGCGCTTCAGGGTCTCCTGCGCTCGCCCGTCGGCCGCGGTCGCCTTCTCGAGGATGTTCGCCGGGGCCTTCGCATCCCGGAGCCGCTTCATCATGCAGGGCAGCGGCGTGGGCACGAAGTACGTTCCTTTCTTCCGCATCAGCTCGAGGGCCTCGTCATCCAGGAACGAGCCGTGCTCGATCGAGTCGATGCCCGCGCGGATGGCGCGCTTGGCTCCCTCCGCGCCGTGAGCGTGGGCCGCGGTCTTCCGCCCCAGCGCGTGCGCTTCGTCCACCAGCGCGTCGAGCTCGGCCTGGGTGAGCTGCGGCGAATCCACCTTGTCCGCCTCGGAGAGGACCCCGCCCGTGGCGCAGGTCTTGATCACGTCTGCGCCATGCTTGGTGTCGAAGCGGACGGCGGCGCGGATCTGATCCGGCCCATTCCCCACGCCCTGCTCCGGTCCAGGCTCCTTGAGCAGCTCGGGGCGGTAACCGCCCGTTGGGTCGCAGTGGCCTCCGCGGGCGCCGATGGCGTTGACGGCCACCAGCATGCGCGGCCCGGGGACCTTCCCGGCGTTGATCGCGTTCCGCAGGCCGACGTCGATGAGGTCGCTCGAACCCACGTCGCGCACGGTGGTGAAGCCGGCCAGCAACGTGCGCCGGGCGTACTCGGTCGCGCGGATCGCCTGCTCGGTGACGGGCTTCTTGAGCCAGTCCAGCTGATCCTGGTTCCAGTCGAGGCTGGACTCGAAGCTCAGGTGGGTGTGCGCGTCCATGAGGCCAGGCAGCAGGGTCGCGTCACCCAGGTCGATGACCCGCGCCCCCGGGGGAACCTGGGCATTCGAGCCCGCGGCGACGATGCGCCCTTCGGAGATCACGATCACGCCGGGGCCCAGCATCGCGTCGGCCTTGCCGTCGTAGAGCCGCGCCGCGCGAAGGACGGTGACCGGCTCGGCGGCCGAGGCGGTCAGCGCGACGCCGAGCGCGAGGAGCGTGGCGGTGAAGGAGGAACGGTCGAGGAGCATGCCCCAGTCATCGCAAATTCACGCGCCCCGCGCTTGCCGGAAGTTGCGAGCAGCATCCGGACGCTCGCGGACGGCACTGCCCTGTAACGGTGTGCTCCGACCGGCGAACGACTGCCCCGTGCCTGGAATCCCGCCCGGGGGCGCCGGCGACCCCGCGCGCTCCGGGCCACCCCACGGAGAATCGCCATGAACCTTCGTCTCGCTCTCAGCGCCGCCCTGCTCATCACCGGAGCCGCGCACGCGCAGCTCGCCACCACCAAGGTCCTCACCCTCGACGCCGCCCGCCGGATTGCCGCCGCGGCGGCAGTCGAGGCGCGGACCGACCGCACCGCCGGCATCGCCGTCGTCGACGCGGGCGGGTCGCTGGTCTACTTCGAGCGCCTCGACGGCACCTTCCCCGCCGCCGCCTCGGTCAGCTTCGGTAAGGCCCACACCGCCGCGACCTTCCAGCACGCCACCAAGGACTTCGAGGAGGCGATCCACAACGGCCGCGGGGCTCTCACCGGAGTGAAGGAGATGACTCCGCTCCAGGGTGGCGTGCCGATCGTCGTCGAGGGCAAGGTCATCGGCGCGGTCGGCGTCAGCGGCGCCTCCAGTGCTGCCCGCGACGAGGCCATCGCCCGCGCCGCGGTGGCCGCCGTCGCCCAGCTCTCGGGAGGCTCGAGGACCTCCGCCGTGGCCACACTCCCCGCGTCCACGGTGAAGGCGGGCTTCACGAAGGGCTCGGTCCTCCTCGACCGCGGGGACTACCAGGTCCACGCCAGTCGCCGCGACGCGCCGGGCAAGGCCGAGGTGCACCAGATCGACACCGACGTGTTCTACGTGCTCGAGGGCACAGCCACCCTGGTCACTGGCGGGAAGGTCCCCGACCTCGCCATCTCCGGACCAAACGAGCTCCGCGGCAGCCGCATCGACGGCGGGGAGGTCCGCACCATCGGGCCGGGCGACGTGGTGGTGGTCCCCAGCGGGACGCCGCACTGGTTCCGGGAGGTCAAGGCGCCGGTGCTCTACCTGGCGGTCAAGGTCGCCGGGGACGGGGTGGTCCAGTGAGCTCCCGCCTCCGCTGGTTCGTCGCCTCGGCAGCGCTGCTGGTCGGGCTGCTACCGCTCCTCGCCCGTGGGCAGGTCACCGGAGATCCACCGTTCCAGCGGCCGGACACCATCGTCGATCTCCGCACTCGCGCCGGCGCCGAGCTGGTGCAGGCCACGTGGCGCTTCCGGGAGGCCCGCATCGTCGCCGGGAACAACCGGGCTCCCGGTCCGGACCTCCGCGCTTCCGGAGCTCCGGTCAAGACCCTCGACCTCGAGCCCCGCGCCGGCTCCGCCGACTTCGATGACCGGGGATGGGAGGTGGTGGACCCTCCGGCGCTCGAGGCCCGCCGCGGCAACGGCAAGGTGAGCCTCGCCTGGTACCGCGTGGCAATCACCGTCCCGGAGCGCCTCGGGCCGGTGCCGGTGGCCGGCAGCACCCTGGTCTTCGAGGTGGTGGTGGACGACTACGCGGAGATCTGGGTCGACGGGAAGCTGCCCGCCGTCCTCGGTCAGAGCGGCGGCGGCGTGGTGCGCGGCTTCAACGCCCCGAGCCGGGTGGTCCTCACTCGCGATGCGCGCCCGGGACAGACCTTCCGCGTGGCGGTCTTCGCGATGAACGGTCCGGTGTCGGTGGTGCCCACCAACTTCCTCTGGTTCCGGTCGGCGACGCTCGACGTCTATCGGAGCCCCGCGGTGAGCCGGCTTCCCGCGCCGGCGCTCACCATCGAGCGGAAGGATCCAGCCCTTGACGGCGTGGTGCCCCCGGGCGCGCGGGCCGAGGCGCTGGCGACCGGCTTCGGGTTCACCGAGGGGCCGGTGTGGAGCCCGGACGGGGATCTGCTGTTCAGCGACCCGAACGAGAACACGATCTACCGCTGGAACCGCGACGGGCAGGTTTCCGTCTTCCGGACCAAGAGCGGCTACGCCGGCGTCGACATCTCCGAGTACAAGCAGCCGGGGAGCAACGGGCTCACCTTCGACGCCCAGGGACGTCTCACGGTGTGCCAGCACGGAGAGCGGCGGGTGATCCGCATCGAGCCGACCGGGGCGATCACCGTCCTCGCCGACCGTTACCAGGGCAAGCGTCTGAACAGCCCCAACGACCTCGTCTACAAGAAGGACGGGGCGCTCTACTTCACCGACCCGCCCTTCGGGCTTCCCCGGGTCTTCGACGATCCGCGGAAGGAGCTGGGCTTCTCCGGCGTGTACCGGGTGAAGGACGGCCAGGTGACGCTCGTGGCGAAGGACCTGACCGGCCCCAACGGCATCGCCTTCAGCCCGGACGAGAAGTTCCTCTACGTCACCAACTGGGACGAGAAGAAGAAGGTGGTGATGCGCTACCCGGTCAACGCCGACGGAAGCCTGGGCACGGGCTCGATCTTCTTCGACCTGACCTTCGCCCCTGGGGAGGAGGCGCTCGACGGGATGAAGGTCGACGCCGAGGGGCATCTGTTCGTGTCCGGCCCCGGCGGGGTGTGGGTCCTCTCCGCCGAGGGAAAGCAGCTGGGTACGCTCAAGCTCCCCGAGCTCCCGGCGAACATGGCCTGGGGTGACGCGGACGGGCGAACCCTCTACCTGACCGCTCGCACCAGCGTGTACCGCCTGCGTCTCGGGGTCCCCGGCATCCGACCGGTGCCGCTGGCCCGGGTGCCGTGAGCGGCCGGCTCCAGGTCGGGATCGGCCTCCGGCCTCCGTACTACGCGGAGGCTGGAGGCCCCCTCCGCGCCGGACCGCTTCGAGGTCATCTCCGAAAACTTCCTCTGGGCGGCCGCTGGAGACCCTGGAGCAGGTTTCGCGGGCGGTCGCGAGAGGAAGGGCCGCGTAACGCCGCGGACCACGGGCTACACCCCGACTCCACCGCCCCGGTAACCGCCATTCCGTGCCCGCCGTATCCTGCACGTCGCCTCCAGGAGACCCCTCGATGAACCTCGATGCCCTTCGTACCCGCGCTCTCGCCGTTCTCGATCGCTTCTCGTGGGTCGGTCCGCTCGCCGTCCGGCTCTCGCTCGGGGCGGTCTTCATCGGCACGGGGTGGGGGAAGCTGCACAACCTGGAGCAGGTAACGAGCTTCTTCACCGAGCTGGGCATCCCCTTCCCCGCCGCCCAGGCGGCGATGGTCTCGGGCGTCGAGCTGGTCGGCGGGACGCTGATCCTCCTGGGGCTGGTCACCCGCCTCGCGGCGCTCCCGCTGATGGCGACGATGGCGGTGGCCATCCTCACCGCGAAGCGGCCGGAGATCGCCGGCATCCGGTCGCTGCTCGCCTTCGAGGAGTTCACCTACCTCGCGGGATTCCTGTGGCTGTTCGTCGCCGGCGCGGGAAAGGCGTCTCTCGACGCGCTTCTCTTCGGCCGGAAGAACGGCCTGCCCCGCCCGCTCCTCCGCCCCGGTGCGCTTCCCGCCGAGCAGCGCTGAGGCGGCTCGAGCATCGAAGGCGCGCTCCGAGGGGGCGGGATGCTCTGCTCGCGGTCTACCGGACCTGGGTCCGGACGGGCCGGGCGGAGCCGGTCTCAGCCCGCCGGGGCGGTGGACCGACCGAACGGCCAGAACGTCCGGTCCGAGGTGGGCACCAGCGAGAAGATGAACACCAGCGT
>Ga0105104_10000315_pt1 | contig 36394 bp, 27 predicted proteins | sample PPLLaktember2015_3_FD_87034 | JGI IMG/M metagenome (GOLD analysis project Ga0105104, IMG submission 87034) | Freshwater sediment microbial communities from Prairie Pothole Lake near Jamestown, North Dakota, USA - PPLs Lake P7 Core (6) Depth... | ecosystem: Environmental > Aquatic > Freshwater >... | reverse complement strand
GGCCAGCTGATCGCCGTGCCGCGCCGCATCCCGGTCGAAGGTCGCTCAGAGTGGCCCGAGCACCAGGTGATTGCCCTGGGCCATCTGCTGGCCGAGGGCAACCTGTGCCATCCTCACTCTGTCTATTTCTATAACCAGGATCCGCTGCTGGTCGAGGATTTCGTGCGCGCCGCGCAAGCCTTCCCCAACGTCTCCTGTTCCATGAAACCGCATAAAGGGACGGTCACGGTATATGCGCGCCGGATCGATCGCTCAACCCCGCCGGGGATTTTTACCTGGGCGGGGCAGCTTGGCCTGCTGGGCAAGACGGCCGTGGAAAAAGAGATCCCTGCTGCTGCCTTCGAGCTTAAGAACCGTCAGCTGGCGCTGCTGCTCAGCCGAATGTGGCAGGGAGATGGGCACATCGACCTGGATGGGCGCTCTCTGTTCTATGCTACTGCTTCCCGGCGCCTGGCCCAACAGGTTCAGCATCTGCTGCTCCGTCTCGGTATCCTCAGCCGGGTTCGGCGAATTCACTTCCCTTACAAAGAGGGGCGTGACGGGTACCAGGTGTTCGTCACCGGCAATCAGAACCTGGCCGAGTTTTCCCGCCAGATCGGTCCTTTCTTCCTTCAAGCGGCCGACCGCGAAAAATTGGAAACTCTGGTCCTTGCCTACCTTTCGCTCAAGATCGGCATCAAGGATATCGCCCCGATGAGCGTGAAAGAGCTGGTGCGTTCGGCCAAGGAACGCTCTGGGCTGACATGGACGCAGATCAACGCGGCCACCGGCGTTGCCCAGCGGGAGTTTTATCCCGCTCATACCCAGACAAAGGTGGGATATAGCCATGCCACCATTACGCGACTGGCGGCGTTCTTCGACGATCCGCTGCTGCGTAAATGGGCCGAGAATGATGTGGTTTGGGACCCGGTCAAGTCGATCGAGTATGTGGGCGATCAGCAGACCTACGATCTGGAAGTCCCTGGGACGCATAATTTTGTCGCCAATGATATCCTGGTGCATAACAGCCATGCGGCCGATTACGGCGTCATCGCCGTCCAGACGGCCTTCCTGAAGTGCCATTACCTGGTCGAATACATGACCGCCTTGCTCTCGGCCTCCAAGAACGTGACCGAGAAAGTGGCATTCTACGTGGCGGACGCGCGCAGCCTGGGTCTCCAGGTACTCCCACCGGATATTAACACCAGCGGCTGGGACTTTACCATCGAAGACCTTGTGGATGGACAAGCCGCCATCCGCTTTGGCATGGGTGCGGTTAAAAATGTCGGCCAGGGCGCGGTCGAGCTGATCCTCCAGGCGCGCGCCAAGGATGGACCCTTCGCCAACCTGAACGATCTGGCCCGCCGGGTGGATCTGCGCCAGGTGGGCAAGCGCCCGCTGGAATGCCTGATGCGCGTCGGCGCGCTGGACCGCTTTGGGGCGCGCATGTCGCTGCTGGATGCCCTGGATAAGATCATCAATGTCAGCGCCTCGCATTTCCGCGCGGCCAATTCAGGCCAAATGACCTTCTTTGAATCGATGGGGGGGACGGTAGAAGAGATCGGCCTGCCGCCCAGCGCCAGCCTGGACCGCCGCGAAATGCTCAACTGGGAAAAAGAGCTGATCGGTTTATATGTATCCGACCATCCGCTCAATCCGTACCTGACGGTTCTCAAAGATAAGATCACCCATTTTTCGAACCAACTGGGGGAGGTGGGAAAGCGCGAAAAAGTGCGCGTAGCCGGTATGGTGACGCGCTTCCGCAACCACACCACCAAAGATGGCAAGATGATGGGCTTTGTCACCCTGGAAGACGTCCAGGGCAATATCGAGCTGGTAGTCTTCCCGCGCTCCTGGGAGCAGTATTCCACGCTGATCGAGCCGGACCGCGTGCTGATCGCGGAAGGAAAGGTCGATGCAGAAGGGGGCGACCCCAAGCTGCTGGTGGATAAATTGGACCTGGCTCCTGAACCGGGATCCGTGCAGGCGGCCAGCCAGCCGATGGAGGAGATCGAGCTCATCTCAGCGGCTGCCCTGGTTGCACGCGCCATGCAGCCCTCCCGCGCCGAAGTTTTTGCCGCGCCGCCCGCCGAGTTTGGGGTGTGGGATGAGGAGTCGCCACCTCCGCCAGACGTCTGGGACCTTTTCCCGCCCGACGACCACTGGATGGGTGAAGCGCCGGTCGAACCTGCGCCGTCTCGCCCCGCCGCGCAGAGGATTGCCGCCCCAGCCCCTGAGTACGCCGCCAGTCCGATCGAGCCGCCTGCGCCGGGCCGACTGGTTCCCCACGTGGCCGCCCCTGCCGCCTTACCCCGGGTTCCCGAGCCTCAACCCCCGGCCGGTCAGGGAGCGCAGATCTTTCAGGCCCCGGCCTCTCCTGGCCCCTCAGCGGGCCGGCCCACCCCGGAGCCAGACGCGGAACCCTGCCTGGACGAACAAACCGTCGAAGAGCTGGCCAGCCCGACCCTCGAGGGGGCCTTTATCCTGCCGGCCTTTATCCTGTCTCCCACGCCGATCCAGACCCAGGCTAGCGATGAGCCGCGCATGCTCACGGTGACCCTGCGCTCCACAGGGGATAAGGACACGGACGTCCGCCGCCTGCGCTGCGTACACGGCGCGCTGCACTCCAGCCCGGGCCACGACCGCTTTGCCCTGCATGTGTTCGAGAATGGCCGGCGCTACCTGCTGGAATTCCCCAACGAATCAACCGGAATCTCCCGTGATTTAATCGAAAAGCTGATAAAATTCGCGGGCGAAGATAATATCCGCATAGATCCGATCAAGATACAATAATGAGTGAGCGGCGGTGTTTGTGTGGGGGCGATGCCCACGCAAAAACACCCCATTCACCTGTTTGAATAAGGTGTCGGGTGGGAATCATTTCACAGCAGGCGGCAAGCAATGGCAAAAACTGATATTAAATCCATCGGCATTTTAACTTCCGGCGGAGACGCGCCGGGGATGAACCCTTGCATCCGCGCCGTAGTTCGCGCGGGTCTGGCCAACAACCTCAAGGTGGTCGGCATCGAAGGGGGATATGAGGGCCTGATCCACGCCAATTTCAGGACCATGGGAGCCCGCGACGTGGGCGGTATCATCCAGCGCGGCGGCACCATCCTCGAAACGCGCCGCAGCTCTGAATTCCGCGAACCGCGCGGTCAGCGTGAAGCCATCCGCCAGATGAACAACGCTGAGATCGATGCGCTGGTGGTGGTGGGCGGGGACGGGTCCTTGAACGGCGCGCTCAAGCTCCACGAACAGGGCGTCCGCGTGGTGGGGATACCCGCCAGTATCGACAATGATATCTGGGGTACCGACATGTGTATCGGCGTAGATACGGCCTTGAATACCATCGTCGAAGCCATCGACAAACTGCGCGACACGGCTTCCTCGCATAACCGGGCTTTCCTGGTCGAGGTCATGGGTCGCCACTGCGGCTACCTGGCCGTGGTGGCCGGGATGATCGGCGGGGCGGAGATGGTGCTCATCCCCGAAGAAGAGGTGCCCATGGAAGACCTGGGCAAAGCTGTAGAAGATGCCTACCGGCGTGGTAAGACCCACGCCATCATCATCGTTGCCGAGGGTTTCCCTACCCATATCACCGAGCTGGCCAGCCTGATCGAACATATGGATACCGGGTTCAATACCCGCGTCACCATCCTGGGGCACATCCAGCGCGGCGGCAAACCCACCGCATTTGACCGCAACCTGGCCACCCGTTTTGGCGTCAAGGCCATCGAGTTCCTGGTCGAAGGCGAGTCAGGCGTGATGACCGGGCTGGACGGGCGCGACATCGTGCCGGTTTCCCTGGTCAAAGTGTGCAGCCACAAACGCGAGATCAGCCGCGAGTATTACCAGATGGCGCGCATGCTGGCGAGATAACTTCTTCCATCAGTTTGAAGATCTCCAGCGGCTCGCCCCTGGCCGGATCCCTGTTAAGGCTCAGCGCGCCGCGCACGCATTGGCCCACGCAGATCCCGCAGCCCATACACAGCGTCTCATCCACCGCGGCCTTCCCATTGACCAGGATCGCCTCGAACGGACAGGTCTTCTCGCATTTCCCACACCCCGTACAGAGCCCTGCCTCCACCTGGATGCGAAACCCCGAAGCCGCCAGCATGTGCGTGCCCCCGCGCTGCGCTTGCATGGCCCCACAGCAGCACGAACAGCAGTTGCAGATCGCGTAGAAACGGCCGAACATGGCGTCTTTAAAGAAGGCGTGGTGTACGTGTCCGCGCCGGTCTTCCGCCTGGAGGATCTCTACCGCCTCGTCCGGAGTGATCCAGCGCGCTTTGTCAGGATGGTGTTCGATGGTAAAGCTGGCAAACGGCTCCCCCACAATCAGGCACACATCCAGCGGCAGGCAGGGGTGCGGCCGCGCCGCACGGCAGGGACACTCCAGCGCGATGAGGTGGTCAGGGTTGTGCAGGATGATGTCGCGCGCCAGAGCATAAGGGATGACCGGCTCCAGGTTGGGAAGTGAGATATCCCGTTTTACCTGGACCAGCTGTTTCGCAGCCTCCAGCGGGACGACTTTGCCGTGATAGGTGTCTTCGAATTTAAGCTGTTCCTCTTCGGGCTGCGGATGCACGGCGGGCAGCAGCCTGGCGATCACCGCGATCAGCGGACGGATGATGCGCGCCAGGCGGAGCTCGCCTGTCCCGATCCCGATGTACAGATAGGGCCAGCGCCCGTATACGTACCCGTGCAGCAGATCAAAAAAAGAAAAACCGGGCGTCTTCCGGGCTTCGGCCAGCCAGGCCCGTGTGGACGGCTTGACCAGGGACCAGCGTTTGGGTTTTGGTTCCATGGATTGATCATAGCCCGTTTGAGACCGCCAGGGAACGGATAAACCGCACCCAATTGGGGGCCGAAGATCACACTCTCAGGGTTGATCCTCAACCAGGATGACACACGCTGTCTGGTTTTCCAAAATCGATCATCCTGCTAACAGATTCGATCGAACTGGAAGGATCAATAAGCCTTTATGTTGACAAATTAGATAGATATTGTATTATTGACATATTCGAATGGTGTATTATCCGAAAATCAGGATCTCGGCTTCGAAGGTAACCCATAACAACTGCCCTGGATAGCCCAGGGAAAATCAAGTAATCACATCCTTAGGAGAGAAGAAATGGCAATGATGAAGGCGGTACGTATTCACAAATATGGCGGCCGAGATGTGCTCGTCTATGAAGAAGCGCCTTTACCAGAAGTCGCGAAAGATGGGGTACTGGTTCGCGTAGTCGCAACAACTGTCAATCCTTTTGATTGGGCGGTCCGGAATGGGTATGTAGCCAATTATTATACCTACACCTTTCCCCATATTCTGGGATTGGATGTATCTGGTGTAGTGGAAGCGGTTGGCTCGGAAGTCAAGGATTTTTCGATTGGGGATGCGGTGTATGCTCGCACCCACCCATCCGTGAATGGTGCATATGCCTCATTCACATCTCTACCTGCCTCGGCGGTTGCTAAGAAACCGCTTTCCCTTGACTATATCCAGGCAGCGGCGGTCCCACATGCGGCGTTCTCCGCGTGGCAGGCATTGATCAATACAGCTCACCTGTCGACCGGGCAAACTGTGCTCATACACGGTGCGGCAGGGGGAGTGGGTACTTTCGCGGTCCAAATTGCTAAATCTCTGGGCGCTCAGGTGATCGGTACGTGTTCAGCTCAAAACCTGGAATACCTGCTCAGCCTTGGTTCGGACGAGGTCATCGATTACAATGTCACCCGATTCGAGGAAGTAGTTCATGATGTGGATGTGGTCCTCGATCTGGTGGGAGATATCGGTGATAACACCCAGCAGCGCTCGTGGGACGTTATCAAGCCGGGAGGAAAATTGGTCTCCCTTGTCCAATTTCCCTCCCAGGAGGCAGCTGCTGAACATGGCGTTCAAGGGATCTTTGTCAGCGCTGACGCATGCGATGGACAGACGCTCACCGAGATTGGCGCGCTGATCGACAATGGCCAACTCAACCCGGTTGTCTCGACTACCCTCCCGCTTACGGACATAAAGCAGGCGCATGAGAAGAGCGAAAGCCGGCATGTTCGGGGAAAGATTGTCCTAAAAGTCGACGGTAATTAAGATCGCTTAATTCAACGGCCGCGCTTTTTGCCGGAAGCCATTCGGAGATAACCTGGGCTTTTCTTCCTGGAAGACACCCGGGTCCTTCTCCCTTTGCAGCTGGAAGCGCTGGACCAGGATATGCAAATCGGCGGCCATCTTCGCCAGTTCCTCGGCTGAAGCAGTCATTTCCTCCACCTGTGCGGACATCTCTTCTGCGCTGGCGCTGACTTCTTCCACCGCCGCGCCGTTCTCTTCGCTCACACTGGCTACATTTTCAATGGACTGCATGACCCCATCAGAGGATTGGGCGAGTTCACCAGCTGCCTGACCGTTGACTTTGACCACCTGGGAGACGCTTTGAAGCGCCTGGTCCAGATCCTTGGCCACAATCTGGATATCCTGGGCAGTCGCCGTAGATATCTCGACGGCTTCAGTGACTGAATGTTGGATCCCTTTGATCAGTGTGCCAATTTCCTTGGTTGCAGCACTGGAGCGTTCGGCCAGTTTACGGACTTCATCCGCCACTACCGAAAAGCCTTTACCATGCTCTCCCGCCCGCGCCGCTTCGATCGCCGCATTCAAGGCCAACAGATTGGTTTGGCTGGCGATATCTTCGATTGTCTCGATGATCAAACCGATCTGAGCCGAACGCTGGCCCATATCCTGGACTTTTTGGGCCGATAAACCCACTCGTGAATTGATCCCGCCATCTCTAGAGATCATTTCGGATACTTTGCTTGCCTGGGCGACCGCGTCCGATTGGTCCTTCACACCCTTTTCGACCCCACCGATTGTGTGAGTTACCCCATCTAACAGAGTGGCTACCTTTGCGATGGCCTCGCTCTGCTCCGCGGTTCCCATGGCGACCTGTTGGATCGTGGTCGCAATTTGAGCAGTAGCCTGACTGGCTTGTAACGCCGCGGTAGCCAGCTGATCAGATGCTGAATTAACCCGATTGGCGTTCAATGTCACCTGGCCGAGGGTCTCATTCAGCATATGGCGAGCTTTCTCCAGATCGCCCAGGACCTGCGCGAAATTCTCGCGGACTTCTCGAGTATATTGACCGGCCTCGGGCAGCCTGGATAGTTCAAAATTTAATATCCCCTGGGAAATCAGCTGCAGATATTGGCTGATCTGTCCTACGGCCGCGGTCTGGTATTTCGAGACGGCGACATGTTTGCTGATATCCTGAACGACTTCGATATGTCCCACACGCTCGCCTTTGGAATTCTGCAGGTACGTGACGTCCACCTGAAAATCGGAATTCTGCTGGTTGAAGAAGGTTTGGCTGAAGCTGCTGCGGAGCCGCGCAATACCGCAGTTCTCGGTCCGGCAGATATCCGCATTCCAATTTTCACACGGATGCCCAACCACATCCGCACGTTTCACCTTTAAGAATTGCTCTACCGGCTTGTTGATGAATGTCCAGTTCATGTCCATATCGGTGACCGACAGGGGAAATGGGATTGCGTCCAGGATACCGGCGTACCAGTAGATCTTCTCCTCGTAGTCATCCATCACTGATTTTAATTTGAGGGCAGCCTTCCCCAGGTCATCGGTCCGCTGCATCACGGATCCCGGGTTAAATTTTTGACCTGCTGAGAATGCCTGGACACTCGATACGATCGCTGCCATGGGCCGGACAACCGAGAGATAATACAGGCTGCCTGCCAGGAGCGTTACAAACCCGATCAGCAGCCAGGCGATTTCTGCCGATATCCAGTCCAGGGCACTACTTCCGCCGGCCAGAACCAGCACGCCAAAGACTCCCCCAAAAGCCAGCCATGTTTTCCTACGAATCGTTAGAGTACGCATAAGTTGGGTCTCCAGCCCATCATGGGCCACTTTCCTTTGAGGTGAATAAAAAACGACATCTGCGTTCGATGTCATTCTAGCGCCGGGTCTGACGGTAACCCATAAAGGCTGCCTTATATTGTAGTTAATTTAGCATTAATAAATAGAATTCGGAGAGCAAAGGAGATAACAAATGACAGCCCTTCTTCTTCAAGAAGGGCTGTCATTGGGGATCGGGTTTCCCTGACCTGGCTACCGCAAGGTGAGGGGTAGAAAAACCGAGTTCATCAGCTGCCAAACCTGAGCAGAACCTTTACCCGTGGTGTTGGTACCCACGAACAGGCCTGCATCGGTAGCCAGGATGGAATTGTTCCAATACGGCATAAGGTTGTTTGAAGTTCCAAAACCACCCGAGGCTGTTTGACTCCAGGAGTTTCCATCCGTCGTTTTCCAGACCTCCATGCCGGTGATCCGGTTACCGGTCACCATGTACAGAGCCCCCCGATAGGAAACCAGGCCGGGTGAAAGACGATTATCCGGATTGCCAAAACCGTTCTCGGCTTGCGTGACGCTTTCCCAATCGGTTCCATTGCACACCTGGCATCGCCAGAGTGCTGACCCGGCGCCACCCAGGCGGGCAAAACCGGCATATAGATAACCCTGAAACTCTGCCAGTGCGGAAACAGCATAATAAGCCGCGGGATCGCCAAGGCCGGGCTGTCCCACCGGAGTCCAATTTACGCCATTATCAGAGCGATAAATTTGCCCCCCTTCGACGTTGTTATATGTTCCAGCATACTGCATCCCGCCGATTTCCAGGATATCTAAAATTCCCCAGTTGTAGATATTCCCAAACCCGTTCGAAACCGTTCGAGTCCAGGTGTCTGCCGCGCCGCTCGCGCTGCACCAAATTTCCGCGCCGTGCGTCTGGCCGTCAGACCAGGTTGTGGCGCAAATCTGGTTGTCGTGGATATAGAGTTTATAAAATTCGGAATTCTCCAGGTCGGGTGTGCTGCTTCCGGAACCGCCCGAGACCACCCGTTGAAAAGAGAGATTATTACCGGTCTGGCTGCGCCAGATCTCACCACCGTGGCCGGCTTCGTTATAGGTCGAAGCATATAAATAACCGTTATATTCGAGCAGCGAATCAATCCCATTGTTGCCTTCCATCCCGAATCCAGCCCCGGCGGTTTTTTCCCAGGCGCCTGAGGGGAGCTTGCGCCAGACCTCACCTCCATTAGGATTATGAGTGCCTGCATAAACCGTCTGGTTGTACTCCGCCATACTCCAAACGCCAAGATTCGAACGGACGCCAAACCCATCGATATTCGCCTGTTTCCAGCCCATCACGCCCGGGCTATATACCTGGATGCGGTGGTTGCCGGTATCGGCAATGTACACATTGCCTGCCTTATCCAGGCTGATTCCCCTCGGGTTGCGTAATTCGCCGCTCAAGGTTCCCCAGGTGCCGCCGATGGAAGTAAGGAATGCGCCATTCGCTTCATAAACCAGGACGCGGGTATTCCAATTATCAACAACGTAGACCCATCCTTTTGCATCTACCGCGACATCCAGCGGATACAGGTGACCGAAGTCATCGTTCATTTCCCCGGTCACACCGGCAAAGGTGCTGCAGGTATAGTTTGTCCCGTTGTTTGTCGAGCACTTTTGCACGCGGTGGTTTTCCGAATCGGCCACATAGACCGTTCCATTCGCGGCGACCTCTACGCCAAACGGGTTGTTGAAATGAGCCGCATCAACCCCCTCTTCTCCACTAACGCCGATGGTTGTTTTGTAGACCCGGTTATTGTTAAAAACCTGAATGCGGTGAGCGCAGTGATCGACGATGAAAATATCCCCATTCACCGGTGAGATGGCTGCACCCGTGGGGCAGTTGAAATGCGAATTATCAATACCGCTCTCGCGGGTGATACCCATTTGGTTAAAATAGGAACCATTAGAATTGTAAATCATCACGCGATCGTTGGAAGTATCGGTCACGTAAACTCGCCCGCCGGCATCTAACGCCGGGCTGCCTTCCATACCGCTCCAATAATTACCGAAGGTGGTGTTGGTGTCACCGTGGACGCCCGGCGTCCCGATTTTCCATTCGACTTCGCCCGCAGCGTTCAGTTTGATCAGGCGGTAGCCAAATTCTTCGGTCAGATAAAGGCTGCCATCCGCGCCGGCAGCCAAGCCATGCGGGGTATTGAAATGGCTGTTGTCGGTTACATAGGGCTCATCCAGGACGCCCATGTAGATGGGCTGTTCGATGCCGGCGCTGTTGAAGCGCAGGACCACATTCCGAGTCCAATCGCTGGCATACACATAACCGGCCGTATCCACGGCGACATCGGGATTATATCCAACCAAATCAGCTTTGAAAACCGAACAGGCGCCTGCGGCCGTACATTTGACGATGCGGAAGTTGTAGCTGTCGCCGATGAATACCTGATCACTGGCATCGATCGCGATCCCGACCGGGTAATTGAGGTCAACCCCGCTGCCAAACGGGGCGCAGCTCCAGCTCACCCATCCATTGCCGCTCTCGCAGCGTTGGACGCGGTTGTTGTTTCCATCGGTTACATACAGGCGGTTTTCGCTGTCCACCGTGAGACGTACCGGCCGGTTGAAATGGGTATCGTCGGTTCCGGTGAGATCCGTCTCTCCAATCGTGTTGACATAAACAAGCTTTCCCTCGCCGTCAAAACTGAAGACCTGCACGCGTTGGTTTCCTGCGTCTGCCACAAACAGGTGTGGTTCGGAAAGGTGATCGAAGGCAAACCCCTGAACATCCTCGAAACGGTCGTTCCCACTGCCGGTTAACCAGGGATCGGTTTCTGGGTAGTTGTAGACAAAGACAGGCTCGCTGCCGCTGATGTCATATTGGATCACCCGGGAGTAATCCGAGACCCACAGGTTTCCATTTACATCTTTGGCAATTTCAGTAGGAGTGCTAAATACATATTCGTCCGTATAACTTACTCCCGCGTGACCAATGGTTACGGAACCGTTGGACGATACCACACGGTTGCCGCGTTCTTCGGTAACGTACAGGACTCCACCGGCATCGATGTATAACCCGCTCGGCCGGTTGAGATGGGTGTTATCTGCCAGGTAAGGTGTTTCTGTGACGCCCAGCGTCCGTACATACCGGAAACTACTGCCAGGGCTTCCTAGAGTAAGGTCGGCTGCGGATAACCCCGCGCTGATCCCGTTGTCTTGCCCGCCCCATGAATCCGCGGTTTGATCAACCAGTGGATCGGGCGGCTCAACAGGCTGCGCTCGAGCGGTGCCCGAGATGCCCGTCAAGGTAAAAACAAGGGCAAGGAATAAGCTGGATAGTGCACGTATCATCCGTTGCATAGGTCTCTCCTGAGTGTTGGATAATATGGGTCGAAGAAGTTGTCGATGAACGAGCTTTGCCCCGCCGAAAGTCTCATAGCTTTCGGTGTCTGTCTATTGATTTGTTTGTTTTGGATTAAACGTAGGGTGCGCTTAGAAAAAACCCCTTTGCAGGACTCATTATAATCTCATGGATAAGACCCGTCAACAATTATCGAACAGGCGTCTTACTTCACCTTCCAGAGACTCGCATACTTTTTGCGGTATTTAAGATCTTCTTCGGTTTCGATCAGCTCTAAAGCCTTCTGCTTTACTGTTTCATCCCTGACTGCTTCGTACAGGTTGTGAAAACCTTGAATGATATCGTAGCGGATCAAGGTGCCGTTCTTTTCGGTCACGCACTCTATGAAGCGCCCGGTCAGACCGTCCACCAGTCTCTGGCGCTGCTGCTCTCCCGCGGTCCCGATTTTCCAGAGGGACTGCAAACTGTGCCGCGCGGTCACAAAACGCTCATCCTTCGTCACTGCGAGCAGCGCCTCGAAATCCTTGAGCATCCTCTTTTCCGGGTCGCTCCTGGCCAGGTTGCACAGAAGCTGCGCCGCAATCGCGCGCACGTGGTTATCTTTGTGTCTCAAGGCGGCGACCAGCTCATCCCACACCACGTATGCCCAATCAACGGGCTGATCCGTCGCTGCGAGGAGTTCGGAATAAGCCCTGTTCTGCGCTTCACGGTCTTCCGAGTACAGGTCTTTCAGGCTTGTTCGCGCGGTTTCTTTCATCGCTTTCTCCTATAAGGTAAGGTCAAGAATCGTTTGCATGGCTCAACCATTGCCATAATCACCTGGAAAACCGCTGGACAGCGCGCTCTCGCGCTTTAACGGCCACCTGGATGCGGTCCCGCGGTGGCGCATTTGTCTCGAGCGAGCTGAGCAGTTTGCGGGAGGCTGCCGTAATCTCGTCAACGGCAGCCAGGAATGCAGCTTCATTGGCTTTGGATGGCTTGTTGAAACCGCTAACCTTACGCACGAACTGTAATGAGGCCGCGCGGATCTCTTCTTCGGTCACGGGCGGTTCAAAGTTATACAGAGTCTTGATATTTCTACACATAAGGTTTACCTCGTAAGGTCAGAACGATTTGAAATTTCTTGTCCATCGTCAATATTTATAGCATAACCTGGCCAGCAGATCAAAATGTCCCGGGATAGGGTCAATTCTTGATTCGTGGATTAGTCGATTCGGAAAGACGAGGATAGGTCTGGTTGGATATCCTCAGATGCATTGACATTTGGATTGGAAAATAAATTCTGTTATACTATGTGCAACCAATTGGTTACATTTAGGAGGTAAACCATATGCAAACATTAGCCGACGCATCTGTTTTTGCCGCCCTGGCCGATCCAACGCGCCGGCAGCTGCTGGTGAACCTGGCCGACAACGGCCCAAAAACGGCAACCCAGCTGGCCGAAGAATATCCGATCACCCGCCAGGGGGTTATCAAACACCTCCACATTCTCGAAGATGCCGGGTTGGTGGCTGTAGCACAAAAAGGGCGCGAAAAACGCTACACGCTGACCCCCGAACCTCTCGGCGAGATCGACCGGTGGATCCAGGAGATCGGCGCCCGGTGGGAGGAACGCCTGGCGCGGCTTAAGGCATTTGTAGAAAGGGAGGATATACAATAATCGCTGGTTTTGACTCAGAAAATTATTCTGGTATACTTGATTCATAATCGGATGGGTGCCCTCCTTCTGGAATCGCACCAGTGAACAAAAAGGTATTATTGTATGTCTCATATTGAAATGGATTTAAACCCTGTCACCCACATCACCGCGGATGCTATTGGCGATCCCGGTCAGCGAGTGTTTTATCTGCTTGGCGAGCAGGAGGACCAGCGCGTCTCCCTCCTGATTGAAAAAGTACAGATCCAATCGTTAGCTGTAGGAGTAGAGCAGTTCCTGGCAGAAATCAATCAAAAATTCCCGGATCTCCCTGAGGCCTCCACCGACTTTATCGAGGACTTGATGCATATCGATGATCCCGGTGATCCCCTCTTCCGGGTCGGCGAGTTGGGCCTGGGATACGATGCCGACCACGATTTGATGGTGCTGGTTGCCCGCGAGCTCAACCCCGAAGGGACCGAAGGCGAAGAGACCGGCGTGGTGCGCTTTTGGTGCACCCGTTCGCAGCTCCGCGCCCTGGTCCATTGGGGTATCGAGGTTGCCAACCGCGGCCGGCCGATCTGCCCGCAGTGCGGCGAGCCGATGGAGCCGGAAGGGCATTTCTGCCCGAAGAAGAACGGCCATAAGCATTAATAATGGCTATGGAAAAAGATATCATCTTGACGGCCTTGCAGAAAGGTGAACTCACTCTGCAAGGTCAATTTTTACGCGGATCGAATTACACCTTCCTCGCCCGGTTGGATCTGGAAGGCCGGGGATTGGATGTGGTCTATAAACCGACCCGCGGCGAGCAGCCCTTGTGGGACTTCCCCAGCGGGACTCTGGCCAAGCGTGAAGTGGTTGCATTCCTGGTCAGCGAAGCGATCGGTTGGGACCTGGTCCCTCCTACCGTTTACCGGCGCAAAGGTCCGTTGGGGGCCGGGTCGCTCCAGCAGTATATCGAACATGACCCGGACTACCATTATTTCAACTTTGAAGCCGATGACCGCCAGCGCCTGCGCCCGGTGATGCTGTTTGACATCCTCATCAACAATGCCGACCGCAAAGGCAGCCACGTCCTGATCGACAAATCCGATCACATGTGGTTGATCGATCATGGGCTGTGTTTTCATGAGGAGGATAAGCTGCGCACCGTCATCTGGGACTTTGCCGGAGAGGATATCCCCCCGGCACTCTTGGAAGGCGTGCGCTGCCTGGTGGAGCAGCTTAAACCCGAAAACCGCCTGGTTCAGGAGCTGCGCGATTACCTCAGCCCGGTGGAGATCAGCGCGCTCAAGCTGCGCTCTCAAGGAGTGATCGACCGCGGCTGTTTCCCGCCCCCCGCCTCCAACCGCCGCGCCTACCCGTGGCCGCCAGTGTGATTTTAAGTTCACAGTTCCCAGTTCACAGTTTACAGTTCAGAGTTTTTAGGGGATAGTTTACCGTAAACTGTGAACTGTCGACTCTAAACTTTGAGAGGATTCCTATGTCTCATTACGACCTGGCCTTGATTGGATTTGGCAACGTGGGGCAGGCGCTAGCGCGCTTGCTGCTGCGCAAACGGGCTGAGCTCGAAGCCCTCTACGGCATCACCTTCGCCGTGACCGGTATCGCAACCGGCCGGCATGGTTCCGCTATCGACCGGGGTGGGATCGACCTGGAAAAGGCGCTGGCACTGGCCGAACAAGGGCAGTCGCTGGCGGTCCTCTCCGCCCAACCCGCTCCGGGCGGCGGGGTGAATTTTATCCATACCTGCCCCGCGGAAGTGCTCTTCGAGAACTCTCCGGTCAACACCCAGACCGGTCAGCCGGCCATCAGCCACCTGCACGCCGCTCTCGAGGAAGGCATGCACGCCATCACCGCCAACAAAGGCCCCGTGGTGCATGCCTACGCCGAGCTGCGCGACCTGGCGCAACGCCACGGGCGGCGCTTCCTGTTCGAGTCCACCGTGATGGACGGGGCTCCTATCTTTTCGATTTTCCGCGAGCCGCTGCCGGCCGCCAACCTGCGCGGTTTCTTTGGTATCCTCAATTCCTGTACCAACCTGATCCTGGGCCGCATGGACCAGGGTGAGACTTTCGATCAGGCTGTCGCCTATGCCCAGTCGATCGGCATCGCCGAGACCGACCCCAGCGCCGATGTGGACGGCTGGGATGCCTCCATTAAAGTCGCCGCGCTCTCGACGGTGCTGATGGGCGTCGCGCTCACACCCCAACAGGTCGACCGCCAGGGCATCCGCGCCATCAGCCCCGAGATGCTGGCCGACGCCCGCCAGCAGGGCAAGCGTTGGAAATTGGTCTGCCGCGCGGTGCGCGATGGCCAGTCGGTGAAAAGCTCGGTCTGCCCCGAGCTGGTGGGGCCGGATTCCCCGCTCTACAGCATCAACGGCACCAGCTCTTACGTCCAGTTTGAGACCGACGTGCTGCCCGGCCTGGGGATCGTCGAAAACAACCCCGGCCCCGAGACGACCGCGTACGGTCTGCTGGCCGATTTTATCAACGCCGCGCGCGGCTGATCCCTCGTGTCCGAAGCTTTTCTCCTCTCCGCCGCGCGCACCCCGCTGGTCGCCGGGCCGCTGGAAAGCAAGGGACAGTCTGAAACGCCTGTCCTTCCGTCCCCGCCAGAGCTCAGCCGGATCGTTTTGCAGGCGGCACTCCAGAGCCTGGGAGTACCCCGCGAGCGCGTCGAGCTGATCCTGTGGGCCGGCACGGGCCCCGAAACCCGCACCCAGATCCTGGATCCTCTGGAAATTGACGGCCGGGTACCCTGGGTTGCGGTGGAAGCCGGGGACTGTTCTTCCCAGCAAGCCCTCCACCTGGCAGCCCAGGCCGTCCTGGCCGGGGATGTCGAGATTGCCCTGGCGGGGGGTGCGTATGGCGGTGCTTCCGCCGCGCCGGCTGTTGAATTCGATCAAACCCGCCTGGCCGAGAGTTGGGCCCGGGCGCGTGGTATCACCCGCGCCGATCTCGACCGGGCTGTCCGCGAGCAGCTGGCCCCGGATGCCGCACTCTCAGATCCCGATCCGGGACGGTTGGTACCGCTGGCCGTGGATGGTGGAGACAGCCCGCTGTTTACTGATCAGGGCTTAGCGGATGCCGGCTTCGCCGATCGATTGGATGGACTTCCGACGTTGGAGCCGCATGGCCAGCTCACTATTGGGCATTTCCTGCCGGTCGCATCCGGTGCGGCTGCGCTGGCCCTGGCATCCCCCCGCGCGGTCGGTCGCTACAACCTGGCCCCGCGCGCGCTGATCGCCGCGCGCAGCCTGCTGCAGTCGCCCCCTGAAACAGCCTGGGAGAGCGCACTCCCGGCTGCCCGCCAGGCCCTCGAGCGCGCCGGTCTCCAGGCTGGGAGCCTGGACCTGGTCTTGCTTCAGGCTTCGTTTCTTGGTTTGAGGTTCGACTGGCTGCGCGAATTTGGGATGGATCCGGCTCGCCTGCTCTCCGCGCGCGCCACGGCGGGGCCGGCCAGTGGTGCGCTGGGAATATGGCTGCTGCTCGAGGAGCTGGAGCGCCGCGCCGTAAAGGTTGGCCTGCTGGTCACCGCTTCATTGGACGGTTTGGCTGCGGCAACGGTCATCGAGCGGGTGTAGATGGAGTAGCTTTTATTTGTGTTTCTTTGTGTAACTTTGTGGATAAGAGTTTTTTCTGCGCCCGACTCACAGGGCTGCGGGCAGGCTGATGTCGGCGGTCTGTAAAACTTCATCCATTTTGGAGTAGAACCAGCGGCTGTAGAATGAAAGCCATCCGGGCAGGCCTTCCTGTTCAGGTTTTCCCGCCAGGTGCGCCAGAAAATCTTCGCGTGATACGCCCACGCTGCGCACGTTCAGCAGATAAGAGAAGAGCAAACCCAGCGCGCCCACCGGCCCGGGTGTGGCGATATAAATCTCATCCGGCTCGAATTCGAATACCCGCTCCAGCGATCTAAGCGGCGAAGGGATGCGCAGGGCACGCGCCGCTCCGCCGGCGCCCAGGCCTGTGAAGGCCACCTCGGAGATCAACGGGAGCCGGATCTGTTCGACCGCGCGTCCGGCAGCCGCGCCGGGGTTGGCCGACGCGCTGACCAACACCAGGCGCCCCACCATATCCGCGGGAGGGAGAGCGCCTGGGCCGTTCTCGTCTGTAAACCATAAGATCCGCCGTTCGTGTGGGTCGACCACCTTCCCATACCTGGCCTGGTAATGGTTGACCAGGTGCCGGCTGCGGTTCATAATCCCCAGGGTGGTGTAAAAAGGAGCCGAGAGCAGTAGCCCGATCAATGGAGATTGGATGCTGCGCGCCAGAGGCGCCAGGTTGCCTGTCTCGATCCCGCTGCTGGCCGAACGGATAAAGGTTTTCAAGTACTCATCCGAAGTGTCTGCCAGGACATCGTGAAGAAGGCGGGCCTTCTCATCGCAGTTATCGTTCGCCGCCTGGGCCAGCCGGTCTGCCAGCTTGAGAACCAGGCTGCGAGTAGGGGTTGGCCGCAGCCCGTTCAATTTATTCAGCACGCGCACCTGGATGCGCGTTGCACCGTTGATCGGACGGTTGGCAAATACCGATTCGGCGATCTGGCGTACCAGTGGGTAGCCAGCCAGGCGCAGCGCACCTCGCCGGTTGGGCATATGCGCTGCTACCTCATAGCCGATCTTGAATACCGTTAAGACCATGTCTCGGTAGGTGCTGTGGTTCCCGCCGGCCAGCGTGTGTTTCTGGCGTAGGGCTTCCAGGAAGGCTGCCGGGTCAGGCGGGACGGATCCCTCGCCTGCCGTTTGGGTAAAGGTCTCGCCGATAAACAGCCCGGCGTGGTCGTCTGAACCCCCGGTCAGCCCCTTGACCCATGGGTCCGGGCTGATGGGCTCGATGCGGTGCCGCGCATACAGATCGTCGATCAGGGCGGGGGTCAGGCTTTTCAGATACAGGAGCCAGGCTTCGTTCTGCGCGCGTGTCTGGCTGCCGTTGATGGTTTCGAATACGTCGAACAACAGCACCAGTTTTTCCAGGTGATCGGTAGTCAGATGTTTCCCCACCGCCAGCAGGGCATGCGCGACCGAATAGGCCAGGCGGCGTTCTTTAATACACTCGCGGAACTGGTAGATATCCTGGCGTGCGCGCTCGATCTCCCTGAAATCCTCAGCGGTCAGGCCGTACACCAGAACGTGGACCTTGCAGTCTTCCCCCGGAAAATAGACCGCCGATTCGACCCCCGTAAAGGTGCGCTCGGGATGGCGAGCGTTTAGCAGCAGCGCCCCTTCGATCCCATCGTGGTCGGTGATGGTAGCCAGCGACATCCCCCGCTGCAAAGCCGTCTGGTAGATGAACTCGGGCTCGGTGTACGATTCGGCGGCCTTCAGCCGCCGCAGGTACCAATCGCTGGGATCGTTGGAGTAACGAGAATGGACGTGCAGGTCGATACGGTGGGTCATAGTTGATTTTTCGGATTCTGCCATTGGCTTACAACCAGTATAAGTCTGCCAATATTATCATAATTTCGGTCATATTTTTCCGATTCAGCCATTACAGATTTGATAAGGTACCAAAAAAAGATCCTATTCTAACCATACACCTTTAACATTAATGCCGAATCATCGGCAGGTTAAGATCTGACTAAAACTCGCCAGGCCGTGAATATCAAGTTTTACCCATGGCAAAGTTTGCCATCCTATCTTTCATCCTTCTTCCCTGGGATTATCTGGGGTTCCGGCACTTAAACTTTGTTGTAAAATACACCTGACACCCCAAACGAACCCGGGCTTTACTTCATCCTTCATCCTTCATCCTTCATCCTTCACCCTTTCTTCCCTTCCTCCTATGTCTCTCTCTCACCCAAACCTTGCTAACTGGCGCCCGCCAGAAGACTACCAGCCCGTATCTTCGCAGGTCGAAGGGGTCAGCGTCTACGCCCCGGCGCCCAAAGAAAAACCACACACCGATCTACCGGTCACATATGCCTGCCCGAACTGCGGCGCGTCCACTCGCTTTGACGTAGCCGCCGGCGGTGTGGCCTGCGAGCACTGTGGTTACACGACTGCCGTGCATTCCGAGCGGGTTGGTCGGCGGGCTGCCGAGTTCGAATTCACCCTCGAGACCCTCAGCCTGGCTCAGCAGGGATGGGGGCTGGCCCGCCGCGAGCTGCACTGCGACCACTGTGGGGCCGTCCTGGCTGTTCCCGAGAATGCCATGACCGCTACCTGCCCGTTCTGCGCCTCCAATAAGGTCAATCTGCGCGCCGCTCCCGCCGAGCAGCTCCGCCCGGGTTTCCTGATCGCTTTCAATGTCCAGATGGATACTATCCGCCGCCGCGCTGCCGAATGGCTGGCTAAGGGCTGGTTCCACCCGTCGGACCTGGCATCCGCGGTGGTGGTCGACCGTTTCAATGGGGTCTACCTGCCCTTTTGGACCTTCGATTCGGCCATCACTGCCCGGTGGAGCGCAGAGGTTGGCTACGAGCGCACGGAACGATATTACGATGCTGGTTCAAAAGATTGGAAGACCCGCGTGGTGATCGACTGGCGTCACGAGACCGGCCAGGTCGATCTGTCGATCGATGACCTGCTGGTGTCTGGTACGACGCATGCCAGCCGGGCGATCCTCGAGCGCCTGAACCCCTTCCAGCTCAACGATCTGCAGACCTATACCCCCGACTGCCTGGCCGGATGGCAGGCGCTCACCTATGACGTAACCCTCCCGGCTGCCTGGGAGCAGGGCAAGGCCGTGATCCGCGAGCAGGCCCGTGAAGCCTGTTATGCGGATATCCCCACTCAGCACGTGCGCAACTTCAAGATGACCGCGGATTTAGCGGACGAGACCTGGCGCTACATCCTTCTGCCGGTCTACCTGGCGGCTTACCAGTACCAGGGTAAGGTTTACCAGTTGATGGCCAACGGGCAAACCGGGACGATCGCCGGGCAAAAACCAGTCGCCTGGTGGAAAGTCTGGCTGGCCATCGCCGCGCTGCTCGCTCCGGGGGTGCTGCTCGGGCTGATTGGGCTGCCTCTGCTGGCGGTGGGTGGGGTAGGATTGGTCCCCCTGGTGATTGGGGCGGTCGCGCTGGTGGCCGGTGGGGTCTTCTCTTATCAGATTTACCGCAAGGCGGTGGAATCGGAGGCAGCTTGATGAACGCGCCGGATTTGCCCGCGACCGAACTGACCGAGGCCGTCGAAAGCCTGTGGGGCGCGCCGCTCCAGCCGGCCGGCTGCCCGGTGTGTAAAGCCGTCTATCTCGTGCCTGTCCAGTGGTTGGGGCGCGCCTGCCCGCACTGCCTGCGCGGCAGGCTGGAAGCCCAACCGGCCTGGCTGCGCCGCGAGCCGCCCGAGCTGCTTGCTCCCTTCCGCGTCCAACGCGGCCAGCTCGAAGGCATCCTGGCCGAATTTACCCGCGGCGTGTGGCTCCACCCGGACGATTTCACTCCGCGCTCCCTGCTCCAGCGGGCCATGCCGGTCTTCTGGCCGATGTGGCTGGTGGACGCCGGCCTGGTCGGAGATTGGGAAGCCGAGACCGGCTACGAATACCAGGTAAAAAGCTCGCAGGAATCTTTTGTCGACGGCGCCTGGCATACCCGCGAGCAGGTCGAAGCGCGCCTGCGTTGGGAGCCGCGTGCGGGGACGCTGGAGCGCCGCTACGAGAATGTCAGCGTGCCGGCCGTCGGCGATCACCCGGCCCTCACCCTTCAGACCGGCGCCTACCGCCCGGACCAGGCGGTCCGCTACGACCCGACCCAGGTGGGGCCGGCTGCCCTGCGCGTCCCGGACATCCAACCGGAGAGCGCCTGGCCGCAGGCTCAGACAGCCTTGAAGCAGGCCGCCGCTGAAGACTGCCGCAAAGCCGCCGGGGCGCAGCAGGTGCGCAACTTTGCCATCCGCGCCGGGTACGAAAATCTGCACTGGACCCAGATGCTCCTGCCGATGTACGTAACCTTTTATACGGATGACGCCGGGCAGCCCCAGGTGATCCTGGTCAACGGGCAGACCGGCAGAGCCGGCGGTCCGCGGCTGGCCTCGCAGCGCAAAGGCTGGCGGGTGGCCGGCATCCTGGCCGGTGTCGCGCTCCTGCTCCTGGTCAGCGGGCTCTTGATGGCCACGCTCGGTGCGCTGATCCCCCCGGTCGCCGCCCTGGGCGCCCTGCTGGCCGGGCTGGCCTTCCTGGTCGGCGCGGCCGCCCTCGTCCCCGCCATCTGGCCGTGGGCATATAATCGGGGGAGAGGCAATCCGGCAAGAAGTGATCAGGCAATTGGGGGAAGAAAGTAACCAGGGATGAGGCAACCAGGGCGGATGTCCGGTTGCCTTGTTACCTTCCCCTACCATCTAGCATGGTGTTCTTCGGCCCAGCCGGTCAGGCCTTGGATGAGCAGGGTTTCTCCCTCATCGCTGACGGCGGCGCCCTGGTAGCGGCCAAACATCTGGTGGACTTCGCTGGACAGCAGCTTGAAGTCGGTACGCGCGACCCGCTCCAGGAAGGGGGTGAAAGTCAGGTCCAGGCGGCCGTCCGGTGATGTGATCGACCAGGGGCGCGTAAAATCTCGCGGGTCGTAGTCGAAATCCACCCCGCCCAGCTTGTGGATGCGCCCATCCAGGACGAGCGCGTTCTCGGTGGCGGCCGAAGTATCCCCAAAACCAAACCCAAGGTTGAGACCCAACGAGCGTCGATCTGGCAGAAACCCCGAAGCGCTGGCCCATACCCAGAAGGAGCGGTATTCCCAGACGCCGCGTCCCCAGTCCAGGTTCCCCAGGCAGGTGCGCGGATCCAGGGTGTACCTCTGGCTTCCATAATCGACCCAGCCTTGGGCCGGCATACAGTTGATCTTGCGATTGTAGTAGAAGCGCTTGCCTCGCATCGGGATGACGACCGCCATCGATTCGTGCTCGGGCGGCAGAGCCAGGCTGACTTCCGCGGCCAGCAACTCTCCATCGAACCCTGGCCAGTGTACCGAAAGACGGCGCGCGCCCGTTTCGGCCGAAAAACACAGCGAAACGTCGCCGTTGTCGAAGCGGCTCTCACCCGCCTGGCTGCCACGGGGCAGTTTCACCCCGCGCGCCAGCGGGATCGTCAGGGTCTCTTCGTGATATTCGCGGCTGGTAAAATCGACGGCGTAGGCGAAGACCGTCCCGATATAGCCGACATCGGCCAGGGTGAAGGAAAAGAAATGGGTGGGGGTGGTGATGCCAAAATAATCCCAGCGCTTGACGCGCCAGGGCTGAAAGAAGCGCAGCGGGGTGGTGCGCGTATTTTCGAGGTTGCAGTCCAATACAGGCTGGCGCGCCCAGCCCACGTCGGCCAGGTTTCCCTGGGCATCCAACAGCGGGCCGGGTCCTCTGAGCATGCGTTGCGGTGTGGGGGGCATAGGAAATTCTCCTGAGGTTATTTGGATAGGTTAAGTGTACAACAAAAGTGTGAGATCAGACGGTGATACAATTGAACCTGCATGAAGACGACAGTTTACCTGGCTTTGGGCAGCAACCTGGGCGACCGGGCGGCCAACCTGCGCGCAGTGTGGCAGAACCTGGCCCCAGCGGCGCGGCCCGCAGCGGCTTCGCGGGTCTACGAGACCCCGCCCTGGGGATATACCGACCAGCCGGCTTTTCTCAACCAGGTCATCCGAGCTGAGACGGATTTGCCGCCCCTGGAACTGCTGGCGGCTCTCAAACAGCTCGAGACCCAATTGGGCCGCGTGCCGGGCTTTCGCAACGGCCCGCGCGCCATCGATATCGATATCCTCTTTTACGGCGATCAGGTGGTCGAGATGGCGGGGCTCAGCATCCCGCACCCGCGCCTGGCCGAGCGCGCATTCGTTCTCGTTCCCCTGGCCGACCTGGCCCCCGACCTGCGCCACCCGTTCCTCGACCGCAGCATCCGGCAGTTGTTGGACTCTGTCGATCAGAGCGGCATCCATGGACTGCCCTATCCACTCCCATGGGGCTCCCGCACTTTTGTGATGGGCGTCCTCAACCTGACCCCGGACAGCTTCTCCGGGGATGGGCTAATCCAGCCGACCGGCGATCCGCTGCATGCGGCGCTGGAGCAGGCGCGCCGCTTCGCAGCCGCCGGGGCGGATATCCTGGATGTAGGTGGGGAGAGCACGCGTCCCGGGTCTCAGCCGGTGGGAGAGAGTGAGGAACTGGAGCGCGTGCTGCCAGTCATCCGCGCCCTGGCGGCCGAGCTGGATGTGCTCATCTCGATCGATACTTACAAAGCCAGCGTAGCCGAGCAGGCCCTGCAGGCCGGGGCGGATTGGATCAACGATGTGTGGGGGCTGCGCGCCGACCCGCGCCTGGCCGAAGTCGCCGCCCGGCAGGGTGCGCCGGTCATTTTGATGCACAACCGCAGCCGCCCGGCGGATGCCGAGGTCCAGGCCCGCCTGGGCGGGCGTTATGTCGGAGTGCAGTACGAGAACCTGCTCGAGGACGTGGCCCACGAGCTGATGCAGAGCGTGGCCCTGGCCCGCTCGGCCGGCGTCCTGGACGGGCATATCATCCTCGACCCTGGGATCGGGTTCGGCAAGACTGTCGAACAGAACCTGGAGCTGGTCGACCGGCTGGGGGAGCTGCGCGGGCTGGGTTTTCCCATCTTGCTGGGTCCCTCGCGCAAAGGCTTTATCGGTTATACCCTCAACCTGCCTCCCGACCAGCGCGTGGAAGGCACCGCCGCAGCGGTCGCCGTGGGCATTGCCCGCGGTGCGGATATCGTGCGCGTCCACGATGTCGAGCCCATGCTGCGCGTGGCTCGGATGACGGACGCTATCGTGCGCCGGGTGGCGCAGAAATCATAGGAGCAGATCGCAATGCGTTCCCTGGATGCCTACAGCCTGGTCCAACGCCGCCACCGCCGCGCCGGTCGTCTGGCCCGCCAGACCGCTCATCGTTTGGGGCGCGGCGCGCTGGGGCTGGGAGCCGCCCTGGCACTGCTGCTGGTGGTGGGTTCTCTGCTGCTCGGCCTGGCTTATGCCGGACTTACCTACGACCTGCCCTCTCTGGAAGCTATCCCTGCCCTGCTCTCCCCGTCCAGCCGGGCTTTTCTCCAGCCGACCCGCATATTGGACCGCAGCGGCGAACACGTTCTGCGCACCCTGACAGCCCCGGGCGTGCAGCGCCGTTATATGCCTCTCACGGATGACCAGGGCGAACATCTCTCCGCCTCTCTGGTGCTCATCACTCTGGCCGCGGCCAACCCGCGCTTCGCCAGTCACCCGGGTTTCCTGCTGGATACCTCCCTGGATGAGGAGCGGCGCACCCTGGCTCAGCGGCTGGTCTTCGACCTGCTGCTGCAGAACGAACCGCCTGGGCTGCGTCGCGATCTGCGCGAGCGGCTGCTGGCCGCGCAACTGACGGCGCGTTTTGGGCGCGAGCAGGTGCTGGAGTGGTATCTCAACAGCGCCTATTATGGCCACCTGGCTTATGGAGCAGAGGCCGCCGCCCAAACCTACCTGGGCAAACCGGCCTCTCAGCTCAACCTGGCCGAAGCCGCCCTGCTGGCGGCCGCTGCCCAGACCCCTGCGCTCAACCCACTGGACGCTCCCCAGGCTGCCCGCCAGCGTCAGAAAGAGCTGCTGGACCAGCTGTTTGGCCGCGGCGCTCTGAACGTCGACGAATACCGCCAGGCATCCGAGAGCGAGCTGGTTTTCAGGCCTGCCCCGGCCGTCCCGCCCGAACCGGCGCGTGCCTTTACCAACCTGGTCCTGGCACAGCTCGAAGGACTGCTGGGCATCTCGCGGCTGGAGCGCGGCGGGTTGGATATCTACACCAGCCTGGATTACAACCTTCAGCTCCAGGCGGCCTGCGCAACCCATACCCAGGTGCTGCGGCTGGAAGGCCAGGACGCGGGAAATCCGGCGGAAACATCCTCCGAAAACTGCCAGGCGGCCCTGCTGCTGCCGACCCTGCTCCAGGACGGCGCTCCCATCCCGGAAGGTTTGCGAGCCAGCGCCGTGGTGCTCGATCCGCAGACCGGCCAGGTCCTGGCGCTGGTGGGCGAGACTTCGATCCAGGGGGAGAGCGCCGCGCTGCTCTCGCACCCCTCGGGGACTCTGCTAACACCCTTCATATACCTGGCGGGGTTTACGCGCGGTATGGGTCCCGCCTCGCTGGTCTGGGACATCCCCGACCCCGATGCAGCCGCGGAAACCAGTCTGCTGCAAAGCGATTATCACGGCCCGCTCCGGCTGCGTGCGGCCCTGGCCAACGACTACCCGGAGCCTGCCTGGCGGCTGTTTGCCCAGGTGGGCGCGGACCATGTGTGGGGCCTGGCCGCGCCTTTTGGCATCCCTACCCACGACCTGGCGCCCGGCTCGCAAACATACCCGGCTGAAGTCCCGCTGCGGCTGCTGGAGGCTGCCCAGGCTTTTGGCGTGTTTGCCAACCAGGGCACCCTGGCCGGCCAGCCTGTGCTGGCCAGCGGCCAATCAGCCGGCCTGGCCAGTGCAGCGGTCATCAAAGTGGCTGACGCGGGCGGGCAGGTGCTGCTGGATTGGAGCCAACCCCAGAGCCAACTGCTGGCCGGCCCGCCGCTGGCCTACCTGGTCAATTCCATCCTGAGTGACGAGACCGCCCGCTGGCCCAGCCTGGGCCATCCCAATCCGCTCGAGATCGGCCGCCCGGCGGGCGCCAAGCTGGGGCGCAGTGCGGACGGGCGCGGCGCCTGGGCCGTGGGGTATACCCCACAGCGCGTGGTCGCGGTGTGGATGGGCCTTCCGGACGATGCCGAGGTGGACAGCGCCCTGGATGCCAGCCTGCCGGCCGGGTTGTGGCACGCCCTGATGCAGTCCGTCGCGCGCGACCTGCCCCCCACCAGCTGGCCGCTCCCTACGGGTGTGGTCACCCGAGATGTGTGCGATCCCTCCGGCCTGCTGCCCTCGGCCGCCTGCCCGACAGTGGTCAGCGAAATATTCCTGACCGGCAGCGAGCCAACCGGGGCGGATACGCTCTACCGCGTCTTCCAGGTCAACCGCGAGACCGGCCGCCTGGCGACTGTCTTTACCCCACCCGAGGTGGTGGAGAGCCGCGTTTTCATGGTAGTGCCCCCTGAAGCCCAGGCTTGGGCCGAAACCGCGGGGGTGGCGCTGCCACCAGACCAATACGATTCGATCCAGGTACAGCCGCCTCTGGCGGATGTGCGCGTCGACAGCCCGGCCTTGTTTGGCGTGGTCAAGGGTGAGGTGACCATCCGCGGCACGGCGGGTGGGGAGGGCTTTGGGTTCTACCGCGTCCAGGTTGGGCAGGGGCTAAACCCGCAGGAATGGCTGCAGGTGGGCCCCGATGCGCGCAGCCCGGTCGAAGACGGCGAGCTGGCGCGCTGGGATGCGTCCGAGTTGAGCGGGCTGTACGCTGTGCGCCTGCTGGTGGTGCGCCAGGATCAGCGCGTCGAGACTGCCACGCTCCAGGTAACCGTCGACAACGACTCGCCCGAGGTGGAGATAAGCTACCCCATTTCCGGCCAGGTCTTCGATGATCCCTCTTTGCGCACGCTCACTTTCCAGGCCCAGGCCGCAGACGCCATTGCCCTGGAGCGCGTGGAATGGCTGGTGGACGGCAAACTGGTCACCACCCAGGTCCAGGCTCCCTTCAGCTACCCCTGGCAGGCTGTGAAGGGCAAACACACCCTTCAGGTGAGAGCCTATGACAAAGCGGGGAATCTAACCGAAACCGGGGAGATTGATTTCGAAATTAAATAGGAAGAGGGACGCGGAAAAACAAAACCCCCTGGACCGGATGCGGGGTGGTTTGCCCGAGGCCTTATTTACCCCAAAAGCAGGTCCGTCCTATCTGAACCAGGCCGCTTACAACCCCGGCACGACGATCAAATTCATAAACACGAAGATCGACATGTTCCCCAGATCAACCAGGAAATGCGACAGGACCGGCAAACGCAGGCTGCGCGTGCTCAGGTACATCAGCGAGTAGACTACGCCCATGATAAAGACGATCCCCCAAAAGGTGTGAACCATCATCGGCCGCGAGAATGCGCCCCACATCAATGGGTGCAGCGCGGTGAAAATGAGGTTAGAAGCGATCACCGTGACCGGCCGAGGGATACCCTGCGTATGATCCAGCAGGAAACCGCGCCAGTACGCTTCCTCGAAATTGGCGTTCAGCGCACCAAAGACCAGCCAGACCAGGATCAACCCCACGGAATTGAGCAGCTGGAGGTGGGGGAAAAACAGCATCGGGAGCGGAATCACCCCAATCACTAGCGCCACTACCAACCACAGCCAGCGCCGCCCCTGTACAGCTCCGTACCAGCGCGCCAGCGCGCCCTTCTCCCCCAGCAGCGCAATCGTCAAGACCAGGCTGCCCCAATACACCAGGGCCACCCCGACCCAGGCCCACTGGCCCAGCAGCGCCCCAAATCCTCTCCCCGCCAGAGCGCCGGTCAGGGTAATCATCAATGGCGAGACCAGGACTGCCCAGCGGCGGCCCGCAGCATGGTTCGCGACAAGCGTTGATGTGTTCATTATTATTCACCTGTTTATAAGGGATATGCTTTATTATATTCCTTTCTAGCCGATATAGCGCAGATCTGCCCCGGGCGGCCTTACTTCTTCTCCCATTTATTTCCGTGCTATACTATTAAAAATAGACTCCTCTAGTCATCTTCCCAACATCTCACCCAATTTTCATCACTCATCATAGGCTTAGAGAGTACTTTGCGGGTGTTGGAGACTTACCCGAACTGCTTATGGGACAAACACATAGTACCCTCGTCCCTGTATGCTTATTTAACATTCCCCGGGAGACTGCGCGCAGAAGGCGCACCCCTGGATAAACCCTTTGAATGATCTGTTGGAGATGAGACAGGATCGTTCGTTTGAGTATTATGGATAATCGGGATGTTTTTGTCGTAGGCGCATCCGCCGGGGGTGTAGAAGCCCTGGTCTCACTGGTCAAGTGCCTGCCGGAGGATCTGCCCGCGGCCGTATTTGTGGTGATCCATTTTCCGGCACACTCGCCCAGCCTGCTCCCACAGATCCTCTCTCGCGCCGGGCGGCTGCCCGCGGCGCATGCTGCCGATGGTGATCTGATCCAACCGGGAAAAATTTATATCGCTCCTCCTGGGCTGCACCTGTGGCTGGGTTCCAGGCAGGTTACTCTTTCCAGCGGCCCCCTGGAAAACGGCGTCCGGCCGGCCATCGATGTCCTCTTCCGTTCGGCAGCCCGGGCATTTGGCTCTCGGGTGGCAGGCGTGCTGCTCTCGGGCACCCTCGGGGATGGCGCGGCCGGCCTGTTAGCCATTAAACGCACAGGCGGGACAAGCATCGTTCAGGATCCTCACGAGGCGCTCTACGCGGAAATGCCCCTGCGTGCGATCGAATTGGGCGTGGTTGATCACATCCTGCCGATAGCCCGCATCGCCGAAGAAATGGTCACGCTGTCCAATAATGGCTCGTTGAAGGGGAATGGAGGATTTTCCGAAAACATGGAGGATGATAAAGAGAACCACATCGTTCAGGACGATATTGCCGATTTTGAAGCCAGCGAGCGCGGCCTGCAGCGCACTACCTTCACCTGCCCGGAATGCGGTGGAGTGCTTTGGGAACTGAAAGAAGAACAGATTACCCAGTACCGCTGCCACGTGGGCCACAGCTACACCCCAGAAAGCCTGGATATGCAGCAGACAGCTGCTACCGAGGAAGCCCTGTGGCGGGCGGTGCGTGCGCTCGAGGAAAGCGCAACCCTGGCCCGGCGGCTGCGCACACTCTCCATGGAAAAAGGACGCCCGCACTCGCAGAAAATCTTTGACAGACGCGTGCGTGCCGCGGAGGAGAGCGCAGACGCGATCCGCAGGGTGCTGATGAATGGCCATTTCTCTGAGCACCCGGCGAACCCCGGGTCCGCTGGAACAGCGCGTGCCGAAGAAGAAGGGTACGAGAAGAACGCGTAGGTCAATAGAATCTAATGGATGGTGCAACCACTCTGAAGATGACAAAAAATGGATTGGCGCTTCATTACCAAATCATCGCCGTGGCGGCTTCAGCCGGAGGGCTACAGGCGTTGAGCGTCGTGTTGGCCGATCTCCCCATCGATTTTCCGATCCCTATCGTGATCGTCCAGCACCTCGACCCTCACCGTCCCAGTGTGCTCTCCGAGATTCTGGGCCGCCGCACCACGCTGCGGGTTAAACAGGCCGAAGAGGGCGACCGCCTGTCGCCGGGTACCATTTACATTGCCCCCCCAAACCGCCACCTGCTGGTCAACCCCGACGCGACTCTCTCACTCTCACAGGCAGAGCTGGTCCATTTCGTGCGCCCTTCGGCCGACCTGCTCTTTGAATCGGTAGCCGCCAGCTATAAAGAACGCGCTTTAGCGGTGGTGCTGACCGGCACAGGCAGTGATGGCACGATGGGAATCCAGGCCATAAAAAAAATGGGAGGTTTTGTAATATCTCAGGATAAAGGATCGGCAAAATTTTTTGGGATGCCCGGCGCAGCCATCCAAAGTGGAAAGGTAGACCTGATCCTACCCCTGGCTGGGATAGCAGCCGCGATCAATTCTCTCGTTCGCACAGGGACGGCCTTATGAACCAGAACAATGATGCACATACCTTCGAGGTTTTGCTGGATTACTTAAAACGCACCCGAGGTTTTGATTTCACCGGCTATAAACGCACTACGCTGGTCCGGCGGATCGATAAGCGGATGAACCAGGTAGGCATCCAGGGATATACCGATTATATCGATTTCCTGGAAGTTCATCCCGATGAATTTATCCAGCTGTTCAATACCATCCTCATCAATGTAACTAATTTCTTCCGCGACCAGGATGCCTGGGATTTCCTGGAAAAAAACGTCTTACCCAAGCTGGTATCTGCCAAGCACGATGGAGACCCCATCCGGGTATGGTCGGCGGGGAGCGCCTCGGGGGAAGAGGCTTACAGCGTGGCCATGCTGCTGGCCGAAATTTTAGGGGAAGAACGGTTTCGCCAGCAGGTGAAGATCTATGCCACAGATATCGATGAAGATGCGTTGAGTAAAGCGCGCCTGGCGGTCTACTCCGAAAAAGAGATCAAATCGGTCCCCGAGAGGCTGTTGGGGAAATATTTCGAATGCCAGAACGACCACTACACGGTCAGCAAGGGGCTTCGCCGGGCGGTCATCTTTGGCCGGCATGACCTGATCCAGGATGCGCCCATCTCGCGCGTCGACCTGCTGATCTGCCGCAACATCCTCATGTATTTCAATGCCGAGACCCAATCCAAAGTGCTGGCTCGCCTGCACTTTGCCGTCAACGATGGGGGATACGTGTTCCTGGGCAAGGCCGAAATGCTGCTCACCTACGGCGACCTGTTTTCCCCCGTGGACCTGCGCGAGCGGATTTTTACCCGCCATTCCAAAATCAGCCTGCGCGACCGGCTGATGGTCATGGCTCAAACCGGCAGCCAGGAAGCCGCCAACCACCTCGACAGCCAGGTACGTTTGCGCGAGGCTGCTTTTGACACCGGCCCGGTACCTCAGATCATTATCGAGAACAACGGCCTGATGGCCCTGGCCAACGACCACGCCCGCGCCAATTTTAGCCTATCAACGCGGGATATTGGGCAGCCTTTTCAGGATCTACAGCTCTCATACCGGCCGGTTGAGCTGCGCGCATCCATCGAAGAGGCCAGCAGCACCCGCGCCACGGTATTTCTGAAAGATATTGAGTGGACCAACCCGACCGGCGAGAGGCGTTACCTGGACATTCAGGTTATCCCGTTAGGAGATCAGAACGGCGGGCTGCTGGGGACAGGGATTACATTTTTCGATACGACCTATCACAAACGCTTGCAGCAGCAGCTCGAGCACACCAACCAGGAACTGGAGACTGCGCTCGAAGAACTCCAATCTACCAATGAGGAATTGGAGACCACCAACGAAGAGCTCCAATCGACGATTGAAGAGTTGGAGACCACCAACGAAGAGCTCCAATCCACCAACGAAGAGCTGGAGACCATGAACGAGGAGCTCCAATCCACGAACGAAGAGATGGAGACATTGAACGAGGAGCTGCACAGACGTACAGACGATCTCAATCAGGTCAACGTTTTCCTTGAATCGATCATGGCCAGCCTGCGCGGCGGTTTCGTGGTATTGGACAGGGACATGCATGTCCTGGTTTGGAACCAGCGCTCTGAGGATCTGTGGGGGCTGCGCTCTGAAGAAGTCCGGGGCCGGCATTTCTTTAACCTGGATATCGGTCTGCCCATCGATCTGCTCAATAAACCCATCCGCGCGGTCATTTCCGGGGAAGACCCCGGGGAGGAAACGATCCTGGATGCGCGCAACCGGCGCGGCAAAGATTTCCGCTGCAAGGTGACTTATGCGCCGCTTTACGGGATCGACCGGACGGTGCGAGGGGTGATCCTCGTGATGGAGGATGGCTTGGTTTGAACCGTCCAGGCGCGAGGCGCCTGGCGGGTATAAGGGTATAAGATAGCAGGTTTGTGTATACCTTATTGATTGTAGCCTGAGGTGGTTAACGTGAAAATAGACCGAGACCAATTGGACCAGCTCATCCAGGAGTCATTACAGCGTCTTGAACTGTTGACCCAAAAGGATATCCAACTTTACCCGGAGCACCACGATCTCTTCGAGGTGACTTACCACGAACTCGCCGCGGCCCTGGAAGAGCTGCAGGTGGCCAGCGAGGAGCTGCGCCAGCAAAACGAGCAGCTTGGCGAGCTGACCACCGAACTGATGGCCGAACAAAAGCGCTACCTGGACCTGTTCGAATTTGCCCCGGATGGTTACCTGGTGACAGATCTGAATGGGGTCATCCGGGCGGCCAACCGCATGATCGTCCGGATGCTGGGTTTTGAATCCAGATACCTGGCAGGAAAACCCGTGGTTTCCTTTATAGACCCCGAGAAACGGCGCGATTTTCGGACGAACCTTTCCCGTCTGCCCGCGCAGCGCCGGATAGAGGATTGGGAGGTGCGCATCATCTCGCGCCGCGCGCCCGATTTTTTCGCATCCCTGACCGTCGAAGTGATCAATTCGGGAGATGGCCGCTCGGATGCGCTGCTCTGGCTGGTACACGATCTGACCCATAAAAAAGAAATGGAAGAAGCGCTCCACCTGAGTGAATCGCGCTTCAGAATGATCTTCAACGAAGCAGAGTTGGGTATCTTGCTGCGCGATCTGGAAGGCAGGCTGCTGGATTGCAACCCGGCCGCGTTGGCAATGTTGGGGTATTCCTTCGAAGAATTCTCCAGGTTGGGACCTGTCTCCATTACCCATCCGGAAGATATGGCTGAAAGCAAGCGCTGTTACAAGGAGCTGGCTGCTGGCAAGCAGGATCATTACCGTTTGGAAAAACGTTACAAGCACAAGAACGGCGGCTGGGTTTGGGTGCGCGAGACGGTTTCGCTGTCCCGCGACGAACGCGGAGTCCCGCGTTATTCGATATCCCTGGATGAGGATGTGACCGAGCGAAAACAGGCAGACGCTGAGATCGACGAGGTAGAGCGCCGCTTACTGGACGGGCGCGAAGCCGAGCGCATCCAGCTAGCACGCGACCTGCACGACGGCCCGCTCCAGGATCTGTACAGCATCACTTATATGCTCAACGAGGTGGAAACGGAGAGCGCAGAAGAAAAGGCAATCGAGGGTCTTCACCAGATCCAGGGCCAGATCTCTGCGGTGATCCAAACCCTGCGCGATACCACTCGCGAGCTGCGCCCACCGGCTTTGAACCATTTTGGATTGGAAAAAGCTATATACTCCCTGGTCGATCAGCTCCATACCACCCACCCGGACATGAAGTTTGACCTGGACCTCAACAGCGATGGCAACCAGCTCCCCGAATACGTGCGCCTGATCCTCTACCGGATCTGCCAGCAGACCGTCATGAACGTGGTTCGCCACGCCGATGCCAACCTGCTGCGCATCAACTTCTATCTATCACCGGAGGAAGTTTACCTGGAAATACAGGATAACGGAAAAGGGTTCCACGTCCCGGCGCGCTGGATCGAGCTGCTCCGCCAGGGCCATTTTGGCCTGGTGGGCGCCGCGGAGCGGGCCCAATCGATTGGAGGGCATCTGCAGCTCCAGTCCAGCCCGGGAAAGGGCACGATCGTGCGCGTGATCGTTCCGGTCGATCGCGAGAGCCCTTTCCAACCCCGCAAACGGCTCTCCATCCTGGTGTCGGAAATCTAGAAGGGTGCATTGCATTTCCCCGCCCTTGGTTGTACAATTTATCTATTGCAGCAAGGGTATCAGGAGGGACTATGCAGCCCAACGGTGAGAAATTTGAGGAAATCTATATCGGTACGATCGAACAGATCCGGCCTGTACTTCTAAAGCTGGAAAAAGAACAGTCGGTTCATATTTACCCGGTTACCCGTTCGCTGAGTAATATCGCTTATAAAGTTTTTGACCTGTATGCTTCCCACCACCTGTTGGGCAGCATCGAAATACGCGAGATGCACAAGGACCGCGTCCTGCTGACCTATATCGCCAAACGATTCAGCGACCGCCAGATCCAGCTCGGTACTGTGCCGCACGAAATCTTACCCATGTTCGACCGCTTCGTGGTTGCTTTCCGCGAGCGGCTGCAGGAACTGGGTATCGCCTGTCAGAAAGAGATCTTTTCCGGCCCAACCCAACGGTCTGATACCTGACCCGGCACGACCCTGTTCCTACCCGCTGTGCTCTGCGACAGGTTGAGATTCATATGACCGATCCCACACCGGATGCCAAAACTCCCCATCTCGCCATCCATGCTTCCCTGCGAACAGGGCTGCAAGAAATGCGCGCCGGGTGGATTGAGTACCTCCACCCGGATCCGGTAAAGATCGTTCTGGCAACCCCCGAATTCCGCTCGCAAGGTTTCCCGGATTTGCGCAAGTGGTATCTCTCCAGCCAATCGCGCCCGCTGGCCGATTCTCCCAGCCAGCCCGGCGGGCATGTGCTCTACCAGGAGCGGCCCACCATCCCCCTGGCAAAAACTGGCCCCCATTCTGTCCGGGAACCTTCCCCGGTTTGGATCGTGGGGATGACCGGCCCGTTCCGCAGGCGGGTCGAGCTGATGGACCGCACCCTGCAGGGCCGTGTCCTGCTGGTTATCCGTGAGCTGTGCGGTGCGCCTATGCCCCCTCATTCATCCACCTGCGGGCCGCTTGAGGGTGAATGGAAAGATTTATGGGCCTTTACCAGCGGAGACTACCGCTTGATCTACTATCCCGATCTATCCCAGAAACGAGTTACCCTGCTGGCCTTCGAAGAGGATGAAGAATAGAACAGGGAGATAGATCGAGAACGCTTTTACGCGTTTTTTTAATTCCAAGGATGGGGAGGGGATATGCGTCTTGAATTGGCCCGGATTGGCTGCGCCGTCCTGGCACTGGTAATGCTAACAGGTTGCGGCGGATCCCCGGCGCCGGATCGGTCGGGCGCAGTCTCTGCCACTGCGTCGCCTTCCGCTCCAGCCGGTCTTCCGCCCACCCAGGCCTTGCCGGATCCCTCCGCCATACCCAGCCCGCTGCCGCCAACCCCCACCCGCCGCCCGTCCAGCACGCCCATCCCCAGCCCGACCCGCCTGCAGCTTTTCAAAAGCTTCACACCTACCTCCACGGATCTGCCCACCCTGGCGCCTTCTCCTACCTGGAGCATCCAGGCCACACGTACACCCGCGGCTCTGGCGGCCGAGTGCCCGCGCGGGGGAGAGCCGGCACCCGTCCTGACCGTTTCCCAGGGGGAGCGCGCGGCAGATCTGGAGCCTCAGCTGCTGGCGTTTCTCAATGCGGTAGGCAGCTCGGCCGGAATGCAAGGCCGGCTCGAGGCCATAAGCTTCCCCGAAGGAGAGACTGATTGGAAAGCCCGCGCCCAGGTCCGTGCAGCCGATGTAACCGGCGACCGCGGCGCGGATATATTGGTCTCGTTGTATTTCTATCAACCCTCCGGCGAGCTGGACGGCGCGTTGTTCGGGTTTACCTGCCAGGCCGGGAGCTATGCCAGCGTGCTGTCTGTGCCTCTGTCCGGCTGGCTGCGCCCGGGGAGCGCCCCAGATCCGGGTTTCCGCGCCGTACAGGATCTGAACGCCGACGGCGTACTCGAAATCGTCTATTCATATATTGGCGAGATCCGCCCGAGTGGAGATTTCCTGCGCCGTTTCCTGATCCTGGAATGGGACGGGAGCGGGTTTTCCAGCCTGGTATCTGGTGAAAAAGATGTGACCGCGGCCCTGGAAGTCGATAACGGCGACGGCGCGCTGCGGGATGTGGACCGCAACCGCTCGGTCGAGCTGCTCCTCAACCATACCCCTGGCGCGGAGCTGGCCGGCAACCTGCTGGCTCGCCCGTTCAGCGAGACCTGGAGCTGGAATGGCAGGGTCTTTAGCCTGCAGCGCATCGAGTACGCTGCCCCGGTCTATCGTTTCCAGGCGGTGTACGATGCTGACGCGGCCTTTGGCTATGGTGATACTGCGCGCGCTTTACAGTTGTACCAGAAGGTGATCCGCGACACACGGCTGCTGGGTTGGAGCCGCGGACGCCATCCCTTTGACTCATTTTACGGGGTCACCCCGACCCCCGCGCCCGAAACCGACGAAACAGCCCTGCTCAGCGCCTATGCCGCATACCGCATCTTGCTCCTCCACACGGTCCAGGGGCAAACTGACGCTGCCGATCAGGATTACCGAGAGATGGCTCGCGAGTTTCCCCAGGGAAAACCTGGAAACGCCTATCTCAAGCTGGCCGGTGTGCTCCGCCAGGCTTACCAGAGCAGCGCCGACCTGAGCGAGGCCTGCCGCCAGGCGGTAGACTATGCCGCTGCTCACCCCGCGGAGATCCTCGATCCGCTGGAATTTACCCTGGCGCCCGGCAGCCCGCCACACTACCAGCCGGAAGATCTCTGCCCGCTGCCTTAATTTATCGAATAGAAGGAACGAACCATGACCCGCAATAAACCCCCTACTTCAGCAGGAAACACGGCCCTGTGGATCAGCGCCATTGTGGTCATTTATGGGCTCCTCTCGGCCTTTTACGATGTGCAGAGCATCCAGGAGTTAGGCGGGAGCCTGCCCACCCTGGCGCTGTTAGCCGCGGCGGTCGCTGGTTATGCCGGGTTGGGCTTCTATCTGAACGCGCGCAGGCAGGATTCTCGCCTGGCAAAATATTATACTTACCTTTCCTGGGGGATCCTGGTCCTCTTGCTGATCGGTTACAGCCTGCTCCCGCGCCTGCAGGAAGACGGTCACCGGGTCAGCTTTACCCTCAACCTGATGTACGCCGCCGTCGGCGCCAATATCTTCTACCGCTTCTGGCTCTCGCGGAAGCGAGCGTCTTAGATGAGATCGGATTTATATATTGCGCAAACTGTTAGTTTGCGCCGGAGTAGACCTAATTGAATTTCCTTAGACGGTGGGATGCGAGGTCAACTGGCGAACAAACTAACAGTTTGTTCTACATGTTGCGCAAACTGTTAGGTTGCGCCGGTGCAGATCTACGTGATTTAGCTTAGACGGCCGTAATCCAGGTCAGCCGGGGAACAAACCCTTCTCCCTCCGGTCGCAGGGCAGGCTAACCGTTTGTTCTATAGGGTTTCGGGAGGGATTCACATGAAAAAAATTTGGTTTGTATCTGCTCTCGTCTTTCTTGTG